>Ga0209296_1000017_pt1 | contig 191858 bp, 201 predicted proteins | sample S_130206_EF_Meta_FD_187319 | JGI IMG/M metagenome (GOLD analysis project Ga0209296, IMG submission 187319) | Freshwater microbial communities from Lake Simoncouche, Canada to study carbon cycling - S_130206_EF_MetaG (SPAdes) (version 2) | ecosystem: Environmental > Aquatic > Freshwater > Lake ... | reverse complement strand
ACCACGCTGATCTGATGAAAGAGATGCAATTGGAACGTGAGGCCAGAGAAAATGCCAATGCGGACGTGCTGATGAAGGCAAAGTTGGAACAGGATGCCAAATTCAATTTGTCGATGCAGAAATTGAACGATGACCGTGATAAATTGAAAGAAACCGATTTGCGGCGGGAAAAAGACCACGCTGATCTGATGAAAGAGATGCAATTGGAACGTGAGGCCAGAGAAAATGCCAATGCGGACGTGCTGATGAAGGCAAAGTTGGAACAGGATGCCAAATTCAATTTGTCGATGCAGAAATTGAATGATGACCGTGATAAATTGAAAGAAACCGATTTGCGGCGGGAAAATGAACACATGGTTCTAATGAAAAAAATAAAATTGGAACGTGAGGCAAATGCAAAATCCAATGCTGATTGGTTGACTAATACAAAGTTGGAAATGGATTCCAAATTCAATTTGTCGATGCAGAAATTGAACGATGACCGTGATAAATTGAAAGAAACCGATTTGCGGCGGGAAAAGGAACACATGAATCTAATGAAAGAAATAAAATTGGAACGTCATGCAAATGCAAAACACAATGCTGATGCGCTCGATCAAAAAAACAGAGACCTGGATTCCAAATTCAATTTGGCGATGCAGAAATTGAACGATGAACGCGATGCATTAAAAGAAACCGATTTGCAGCGGAAAAATGAACACATTGCTCTATTGAAAGAGATGCAAATAGAACGTCATGCAAATGCCAAATCCAATGCTGATGCGCTCGATCAAAAAAACAGAGACCTGGATTCCAAATTCAATTTGGCGATGCAGAAATTGAACGATGAACGTCATGCATTAAAAGAAACCGATTTGCGGCGGAAAAATGAACACATTGCTCTATTGAAAGAGATGCAAATAGAACGTCATGCAAATGAAAAATCCAATGCGGATGCGCTCATGAAGGCAAAGTTGGACCTGGAAACCAAATTCAATTTGGCGATGCAGAAATTGAACGATGACCAAGATGAATTAAATGAAACTGATTTGCGGCGGGAAAAGGAACACATGGATCTAATGAAAGAAATAAAATTGGAACGCACAGCCAATGCAAAACACAATGCTGATGCGCTTCTCAATGCAAAATTGGAACAGGAATCCAAATTCAATGAGCGAATACATGCAATGATGGAAGATTGGACACAAAAAAATCATGACATTGAAACCGTAATGGAAAAACTACGACAGGATAAAACAACACTGGCCAAAGAGAGAGCCACATTGGAGAAAGAGAAAATGATGGCATTTGAAGAGAAACGACTTGCCGAAGAAGAGAGAATCAAACTTGCAAAAGAACAAGATGAAATCAAGTGCGAAAGACAATGTCAAACCGGATTGATGCAATCATTGATGAATGAAGTGGAACAGTTGAACATTCGACGACGCGAAGAACAAGAAAAGCACGTTCAAATTCAAACCCACATGAAACAACGCTTTGAAACGGACAACCCAATGTCCACGCAGTTGCATGACACGGTTGCCGCGAATTTAGCACACTTGCAACTAATATCCAGCATGGATTTTAAGGACAAACGAGTTGCCATTTACTCGCATTATTCCAGTTTGGATGAGGTTGAAAGCTATAACGTGTTGACAATCGAATGCATTCAACATTATTTTGATCACATCGTCATTTTGACAAACTGTCCAAACAGATGGAACATGAATTCGCCCAATCACAATAAAATACATTTATTGAATTACAACATGAAGAGCGATTTTCGCAACTATGGTGTGTTTATAATGCAAACCGAACTCAATCTGATGAACGCTTCGTCCTTGTGCCTTTTGAATGATTCATTTGTGGTGGTTGATGTGAACGCATTTGGACAATGCATTAAACGCGTGTTCAACGACAACATGTTGTCGTCGTATGATTTCATTGGTCTAACCAGTAGTCATGAAAACGTGTTCCACTTGCAATCCTTCTTTTTGCATTTCAATGCATCCACGCTGAAACATGTCCTGGATTACTTCAAAGAACAGGGTCTTCCCAACAACCACGACGGAGCCATTTCCAAATACGAATTGGGAATATCAATCTATTTGATTAACCATGGGTTTTCACAATTTGCATTTGTGTCGAACGATGACATGAAGTTCCCTCTCAACACCACGTGTGTCAAATGGTCGGAAGTTTTGAATGAAACTGGCATAATAAAACGCCAACACTTTTTTAAAAAATATGCATACAAATCCATGTCGGACAATGACATTTCGGAAGTTGCGGAAAAATACTCATACAACAAGCATTTCATAAATTTTTTGAAATACAACAATGTCAAAATCATAACAAATGTTTGAACACATTCCGTTAAGGAACAAAAATTTATTTGTTTAAATCATGTATAACACACAACGCAAAACACAACGCAAAACACAACGCAATTTATTTGACATTTGACATTTGACATTTGACAATGATTCGGCAATTCCATGACATTAAAAACGTGCTTTACATCAATCTTGATTCACGCATAGACCGTCGCACTCATTTTGAGCTGGAATTCAATAAAATTGGGCTTCAAACGCAGCGATTTCCCGCCATTAAAAAAAACAATGGTGCCGTGGGATGCACCATGAGCCACATCGCGTGCCTGGAACTCGCCATTCAGAACAAGTGGGACCACGTTCTCATATGTGAAGATGATGCAACAATCACTAATCCGGGACAATTGGTGTATCAATTTAATCAGTTTTTCAAAAATCTGGGAGATCACTGGGATGTCCTGTTGTTGGCCGGAAACAACTACCAACCATTTCGTCAAATCTCAACTGAGTGTGTGCGCGTGGGCAACTGTCAAACCACCACATGTTACTTAGTTAATTCTCATTATTTTGAAACATTATTGAACAACTTTAAGAAAGGCCTGAGTGAGTTGGCGACGACAAATGACCAACCCAAATATGCAATTGACCAATACTGGAAACATTTGCAACGCATGCATCGTTGGTATTTGATTACCCCCATTTCGGTCATTCAGCGGTCGGATTACAGCAACGTTTCTAATCAGCACACCGATTACACCAAGGAAATGCTGACCGTGAATAAAAAATGGTACGGTTCTTAAATCCCACGTAAATTCCGTCAACTCATCAACTCGTCAACTCATCAACTCATCAACTCATCAACTCATCAACCCATCAACCCATTGCAGCTCCCTCATTGGAGAGCGCGTCCGCCCGTTTATTGCTGTCGCGATACACGTGTTTAAAGTCAATTGTTGTCAGGGTGGATGCCAGACTGGTGGCATGCTGATGCAGCGGAATGAGTTTGGCCGAATTGACCTTGTATTTCCCTTGCATCTGTAGAATCACCAACTGACTGTCGCCGCACACGTGCAGCTCGTTTATTCCACGTTTCACGGCTTCATTTAGTCCTAGTATGAGCCCCGTGTATTCTGCCTCATTGTTTGTTGCGGCGTGTCCAACAAACACGGACACTGCAAACACCTCGCCGCCTTCTGCGTTGTAAAGCACCGCGCCTGCCCCTGCGCGTCCTGGATTTCCTTTGCTGCATCCATCAAAGAAGAGGGTGTACATCGGTTCTGGGTCTTATGAGTGTAGATGTCTGACTGCATGTGTTAATCAATTTTTATTATTTTGTATGCAAATAACATATAATTAACGGTGTTCATCATTTAAAAAAATCACAGTGTATTGTAATACCTCACTCCATACACACTCAAAATGAAAGGTTTGGAAGACATACATCACGCGCTTTACATCAATTTGGATTCGCGCAATGACCGGCGCGAACACGTGGAGATGCAGTTGGATGCACTCAAAGACAGAATGCGCAATTTGAAGCTCGAGAGATTCAATGCTATCAAAAATGCAAATGGTGCGGTCGGATGCAGCATGAGCCACTTGCGTTGCATTAAACTGGCGCAAGAGCGCAACTGGGATCACGTATTGGTGTGTGAGGATGACGTTCTGTTCACAAATGTTCCGTTGTTTTTGACGCAGTTGAATAAATTCCTTGCAACCGTTCCCGATTGGGACGTGGTTCTCTTGGCCGGCAACAACATTCCACCGTTCCACGTCATAAATGATGCGTGCATCAAAGTGAGCAATTGCCAAACAACCACCGCTTACATTGTGAAACAGCATTACTATGACACACTCATCGACAATTACCGCGAAGGAATCCACCAGTTGATGCGCACCCCCACGCAGAGAATTAATTATGCGATTGACCGGTTCTGGTTTGAACTGCAGCGCCGTGATAAATGGTTCCTCATTACGCCGCTCAGCGTGGTTCAGCGCGAAGACTACAGCGACATCGAAGAGCGCGTCACGGATTACAGTCATTTGATGTTGGACATTGACAAAGAAGCCCTCATTCGCAGGATGATGGAGCGCAATCAACACAACCAACCCAGTCAAACAATGCACCCCAATAAGTTGATTCCACCCACTCAGACAAGTCAGTCTATGCAACCCCAAATCGATAACAATCAACTGAATGTTCAACATATTCGCATGCAATTAAAAAAATAAAGGTTCATGGTTCATGGTTCATGGTTCATGGAGTTCCCGTTTCAAACTCGCATATTAACCGTGGAGTGGTTGCACGGTATGTGTAGTGGGTTGCATGACCAAACTCGTATTTTGGTTTTACATTTTCTGGCATTTGATGTTGTTTCTCTCTTTGGGTTGGGCATTGTTCTTGCACAAGTGGCCTGTTGTTGTTGTTATTTTTATTGTCATGGGTTCGAGGACTGCAGCAACAATTGTAGAGAGAAAATGGTTCAATGACTTCATTGACGCTATTAGTGGCGCTATTAGTGGCGCTATTAGTAGCATTTGATGCAGTCGGTCCAATGACTGGACTTTCTTTTGCATGCATGCTTGGCGTGGCGGGTCCTAGCACCGGACTTGCATCTGGACTCGTCAGTTTTTTATACATTATAAACATTTGAATTTGAATATGGATTTAAACGTTTTTTCAATGATGTAGTATACATTGATTTAATTTTTCACTCTTAAAATGGCTACAATGTCTGATGCAAATATCACGTTTTCGACTTGCTGGTACAACTTCAAGGCCAAGTTCGATTTCAGCGTGTACGCTCCCTGGATTCGCAACATGCTGTCCAACGTGCGCGCATACAACCTGGTCATTTACACCGATGAAGCGGGACAAGCCGCGTTTGATTTCAACGCGTATGCTGCCGTGAATCCGCGCATTCGCGTCATCATCAAACCCTTTGAGTCTTTCCGCAACTACGCGCTTAAAGACATGTGGATTGCCAACCACGAAAAAAATGTGCTGCTCAATGCATGGGTGGATTGGCGCGTGAATGCGCTGTGGTCCGAAAAGGTGCACTTTGTCAATGAGACGGTGACCCAAAAGTATTTCGACACGGAGTTTTACGGCTGGTGCGACATTGGGTACTTTCGGGGGCGCACCACTGGCCTGAATCGAGACCTGCCCATGGCGAATCTGCGCAACTGGCCCAACCCCGACAAGATTGCGGTTCTTAATCCCAGCAAAATTTATTATGGATGCGTGAACAACGACTGGAGCCAAATTGAGCACTGCATTCGAACCGTGAATGCAATGCGGCCGTTGGACCCGCGCGTCAATTACATTGCTGGTGGTTTTTTTATGCTGCACAAGTCCAAGGCGGAGTGGTGGGCTGTTGCATATGACGCTAAACTGCACCGCCAGCTGTCTCAAGGACGCACTGTGAAAGACGACCAGCAAATCATTGCAGATTGTGTGTTTTCAAAAGACACGCAATCCCATTTTCACATCTGCCGCGAAGAAGGCGGCAAGTATGATGTGTGGTTTCTGTTTCAACGCACGCTTCTTTAAACGTGGGATTTCCTTGTTCTCCTTATTTTCCTTTTGTTCATTGTTCTCCTCGATTTCTTTGATTTTTTTGATTTCCTTCGTTTGGAACCACCAAGTTCTGCATCATCCGGATGATGATGATGTCCATTCGAATTTGAAAACCTTGGCATTGAAGGCATTGAAGCCGTTGGCATTGAAAACTTTGGCATTGAAAACTTTGGCATTGAAAACCTTGGCATTGAAGGCATTGAAGCCGTTGGCATTGAAAACTTTGGCATTGTCAATTTTGAAGCAACGGATTGTGTCATCCTGTCAACCAAACTTGGCCGTAAACGACTTCTGAGGTCTTTCCACATTAGTATGAAAATGTCAATTGCTGTTATTTTTTTAATTTTATCGTCCATATCTTCTTGTTCATTTTTCCACGTCGATTTTTTTAGGCGTTTGTAATATTTAATCAACCCATTCAATGTGTCTATCTTTTCGTCGGTTGTTGGTAGAAACGCAATCCACGTGGTTGCCTCTGCAATTGCATGAGCAACAAGTGGAATCATGTCTGATTGTATTTGTGGATGTTTCAAACGTTTATCAAATGGACCGAACTTGGGTTTTGAGTCAACTTCGCCAACTCTCGCAAGAATGTATGCGTTTGGATTTGATATGATTTCATCCGTCCACGCGCGGATAATTGCATCATCAGCTGATTGCATGGTGTGTTATTTTATCACAATATTATTATTTGGAACGCAAAATGGATTTATTTGCGACGGGTTGTGGATTTTCGTTTTTTGCCTACAGTGCGTTTTTTGCCGCTACGCTTGCGACCAGTGCGTTTGCGTTTTTTGCCACTACGCTTGCGACCAGTGCGTTTGCGACCACCTGTTACAATTTCCTGCAATTCAGTTCCAAATTCGGCTCCATCAGGAAATAATTTTAAAAGTGATTTCACTATATTCATTTTTTTATTAATCCAATGTCTTTTTATATAAATTAAATCATTTTCTCTTGTGTTTGCATCATGCAAACCAAAAACCGTGGTGGGTTTCGGAATTTTCTCATATTCCGATTCAAGTTTGGGCAAATGTTGTTTCAATGCATCATATAAATCATGAACCACTCGTGGGTCCTCAGTCTTGCCGAAAAGATCAACAGTATGTTCCAGCTCTTCACCGAAAACAATAGTTTCTTCTGCTAACTGAATATTGAGATTAGCATTGGTTGTCACAGCATCGCCATCCCCGGGTTCGCTCATAACATTTGTCAAATGAAAATCCGATGGGTCTTCTTTTTTATGTTGTTTAGCTCGATCGATTTCAATTTTCGCCTCTTTAATCTTTGTTTCACATTCATTCTTATACAATTTTATAGAATTAACAAGTCGTTCCTTAAGTTGAGCAAGTCTATGCTTAAGTTGTGAATTACTCATTTTCCGTCGTTCTTGGTATAGACTAACTGCATAAATGAGACGTCCCACCAATTCCAAATTTAGTTTTGTAAAGAAATCAGTTTTGTTAAATAAATCCCAACTATATAAATCATCCATCGAGCCGCGTTCGGCTTTCAAGTCGTCTATAAAATGTAATTCGTCTTCTGCCGCAACCTTTATCAGACCTGTCGGATCATCATCCCCTACGCCGTGAACAACAAACCCCTTGAATTTATTAGTTTGGTAGTATTCCAATAGTTTAATTGCAGCAGTTTTATCACGTACATTGAGCAGTGCCTCCGCAAGATCTTTTTGTGTCTCCATAAAATCTTTATTATATTCCAAAAAAACTTTTAAAGTATTCCACCGGTTTGGGTCATCACTATCGACAATCTTCTTACATCGGATTTGCAGGTCTTCGGTAAATTTTAATGCATGAGTTGCCGTATATTTTTTATACCTTGTTCCACCTTCAATATGCGACTTTAATATCAATTTCTGACGTTCAAATGCATCATCAAAACTCTTGGACAAATTCGACATATTTTTCAAAAATATCCTTATACATCTATATTAATATATTTAATATATTATTTTTTGAAATCATGTCATCGCACAAACTTTCGAGCGCAGGCAGCGGCGAGTGCAGCCCCGCCGCATTCGGGTTATACACATGCTCCATTGCGAACGCGCTTGCTTCTTCCACATTTGGAACGCGGAAATCGCTTTCGTACACTTTGAGCCAGTGTGTAAAATAGATGTCCTCGGGCGTGTCATTGCCACTCTTGTACGGATGTCTGCGCGCAATCGCCATCATGGCGCGCACATTCCGGAGCGAAAGCCCGCCGTTTCCCACCGTGAGTTGCACATGGCGTTTATTTGGCGGCATCATCGCGCACATGCCGCCGTTCGCCCAAGGCGCGCCCACGTAATCGTATTTCAAAAACGAATCAACGGCGTCGCCGCCCTTCAGCAGCAACGTGTCGGTTTGAAACATGAGCGCGTGCTCGCAATTGAAGCACTTCCACATGGTCTCCCAAAACAGGGGGTTGGCGACCATGGCGCTGTATTCCCCGTTGGTTAAATTCTTCTTAATTAACCGCACGTAATGAACGCACTCGTCCGGAAACACGTCTTTCAACCCATCCTTAACAAACCGTTCGTTGTCGGGGCCGTGATACACGATGAGCCCCCACCCCGTGTGCTGCAGCAAATACATGAAGTTCTTGATCACGGGAATCAGATTGGGATGCTGGCGCGGCTCAATAATGACGCAAAACTTGCGCACCGCGTGTTTTTTCGGCATGTGCTTAAATGCGTCGGCATCCAGGGCTGCAAACCGTTGCAGATATTCCTTCCATCGTTGGGTAATCATTTGTTTAATGGGTTTGATGGGTTTGATGGGTTGTATGTCTTCTATTGGTTTTTAATACTGTCTTGTTTTTAATTATGAATTCATAATTGTTAATTAAAATGTAGATGATTTGATTTAAAAGTCGGGACCGCCCGTGAATGCGGCGACTTCTTTTGTCGCGGAACCACCACTCGCAGAGTGCTCTTCAAACTGCGCAATGATGTAAAACCCCGTCAACGACGACAAGTACACCAGAAGCGCATCGCGAATCAAGAACTTGAGCGGCTTGGGCTGCGTTGCCGATTCGTCTTCTTCATCGGATTTATTGGATGTCAGTCGCATTTCCACGAATTTCATGACCAAAAACACAAAGGCAATGATGCCGCTGACAATGTAAGCGTTGTTATTCATCTTAATGACTTTGCTAAAGTATATACTAACCAAAACGAAACAAATGGCCCTTTTTACGAATTCGAATTATCGTTTTATTTATTTTTATTTATTTTTCTTACGTTTTGACTGTTCAAACTGATTTCTCATAACTCGCAATGCATTGTCTGCATTGTCCGTTTCGGCTTCTATTGCATACCCGATCCACTGGCATGCTTCATCAAAAAGTGCTTGACTTTTCATTGCAGCTGCATCATCTCCATAACTAAACCCGATATACAATATGGCTTTGTCATTTCCTTGTTCCGCTGCAAGTTCGAGCAATCGACGCGCTTCTGTTTTATCTTGTTCCTTTGTGCCGCCCATATGACCACTGCTATAAAGTTCGGCCAATCCAATTTGCGCTTCATCAAAGTTTTGACTGGCTGCAAGAGAAAACCAATGATGTGCGCCGGCATAATTATGTTGGATTCTTTGAATCAGTCCGCAAACAAACTGGCCATATTTGCTCCCTGCAGCCGCACTTTGTGCTGCCAATGGGGCGGCTTCATTTAGCATGTTGTGCTTGAAATTGCAATATGCCAAAACACCCATGCAATCGGGGTCTTCATTTGCCACTTCAGAAACCAAATCCACTGCCATTGGCATGTGTTCCATTATGGGCGGTTTCACACCCACTTTGTCTCTGCTTAGATACATTTCTGCAAGCGCTGCGCGCGCTGGCAAGCACCTCAAATCCATCGCATCCTTCAGCCATTGTTCAGCTTCTTGGTTCATTCTTGCGCATTCTGCGACATTCTTAGAGCGGAATGATTGAGCCCGCATTCGGTGAGCACGTTTAAAATACATAATGCCCAAACCTTTTGCAATTCCACTGTCCGCAGGCAAACTTGTTATGGCGCTTGCTGCTCGTTCTTGCAAACTTCTATGTGCGGTTTTGAGCGGTTCAAACAATTGTGCACTAAGGTGCGTGTGAGAGCCGGACCCGGGCATGGTGAGCAATAACCCTTTGAATTTTGGGTCCACCTCGTCAAACTCCGTTAATATTTTTGTTTTGAAAAGGTCCGATTTGGGGTTGGGTTTGAACATTCCGCCCCTCCTTTTCTTGCTCAAAATCCTGCTCAAAGTCCGTTTTATGCGCCGAGTGTGCATGTTTCATGCATATTCGTGTGATTTTATATTTAATCGTGCGGGCATTTCGGTTTCAGTTCGGCCAAGTCATTTTGTGCTATTTGGCATCCTGCTTCCTTGCGAAACGTAAACCACTTTACGGCTTCCATGCAAGATGCCGGTTCGTCGGCATTCTTTTTATGTATGTTGGCAATTAATTGAAAAGCATATGTATTCCCTTGGAGAGCCGCAAGTTTGAACAACCGCAACGCTTCATCCTGATTGGGATGGGTGGCTCTAAGCCACAATTCACCCAGTGCAACTTGAGCCTGGTCGTAATTCTGTCTTGCGGCGAGGTTGAACTGTGCAAACGCCAGGTCCGCATTACCTTCCGACAATTCGATCAAACCAACGACCAACTGACCATATTTGCTGCCGGCATCCGCACTATGTTCTGCCGCATCACGAATTTCCTTCTGTCGGACAGGACCATGGCATTCTCTTTTAAAACGGAGATGTGCTAAAACTCCTTCGCAATCTGCCATCTGGTCTGGGCGTGCATGGGGAACATGACAAAGCACCCGCACTTCCTCAAAATTGGGAAGAACTCCCAATGTGGTGCCATTCAATAACATGTCTGCAAGGCATGCGCGCGCTTTCAAACTACCAAACCCTATGGCTTGTTTCAATAGTTCCACAGCATCTTGGTTATTTTGTCTACACTCGGCAACATTTTGAGACTGAAATGAAGTCGCGCGCAAACGTTCGGCGCGTTCGTATATCTCATTTGCCAATCCTTCCGTGGCCACACTGTACATCATGGCAGTCATTGATGCATCCACGCCACGACGAAATGGTTGGAGAGCGGGTGGTTGTTTGAAGAATCTACGTGTCAACATTTTGCCAATGCCCGAATTTGGGCTGGACAGTGCGGCTCTTAAACGCATTTCGCGATCCATGCCACCAGGCGGTCTGTACAGCACCATGGCAGTTGGGGGTGGATTTGGGTTTGGGTTTGGTTTTGATTTTTTTGATGACGGCATGCCACCATTCCTTTTTTTGCTGCGACAATGCTTTTTTGTCATGCGATGCCTTTGGGCCGTGCGATGCTTTTGGGCCATGGTTGACTTTATTACTATAATTAAACATAATAAAATTTATTTATATGGCGTTTCAGGCAAGGATTTCAATGTCATCCAGTTCGGGTGCGTCGAAATTCAGTTTTCGCAACGGTTCTTCCATGGGGTGCACGTCAAACACGTCCAGCTGCACGTCTTCGCCGATTTTCAGGCGGTCCAACCCATCCTCGTCATCCTCTTCCTCTTGCAGTTTGCGCTGCATGTATCTCTCGTTGCTGATTTGTTCCAACCGTTCTTCCGTCTTGGGAGCGTGAATCATGTGCTCCGAGTTGTTCATGTCAATTGCGCTGTCCATGTCGTTGAATTTGATGGAAGCAGCGGAAGCAGTGGAAGCAATGGAAGCAATGGAAGCAGCTGATGCCACGGAATCTGCTGAAACAGTTGATGAAGCAGAAGCAATCGCAGGAAACGCATCGGACTCAACCCCCGCCGCAATCATTGCGGCAGCATCCGTGGATGCACTCGGTGAGACAGACGCGTTGGTTGTTGGTTGTGATTGTTCATGTTCATTATCAAACACCGGTTCTTGAGAGATGATTTCCTCCTTTATTTTGATTTCGGTGTGGTCCTCTATGGTTTCGTCCATGTATGTCTTAAGTATCATTTCCAGCGGAATGCTCTCTCGGATGCTCTCCAAAATGCACTCCTTGATGATGATCTCCGTCTCTCTCATGTTCTTCTGCGTGGTCAAGGGCGGAATGCCGCGCTCGAACAAATACACGTTGGTGTACAACTTGCGCGCGCAATGCACGTACACCTTGTGCACAAATTCGTTCAGTTGCGGCACGTCAATGTCCACCTTCTTCTGCTTGCTGCCCACGCGCATGCACGTCAAGCTCTTCAGCTGAATGATGTGGACGCACGTCACCAGGTCAGCCAAATACCCGCACCCGCTGCGGTCCACTATCCGCTGCGTCTCCTGTGCGATAATGGTTGTATTCCATTTCGGCACGCGCGAGAGAAAATTCTGAAACGTCATCAAGTACTTGCCCGTCTCGTTGTTTTGCTCGCACAGTTTCCACGCTTCATCGAAAATGGAGCGAAACCCCTCCGACATCATTGGCGCTAAAATGTTGACCAAGCGCGCGCACCACTCGTTGCGCGATTCTTGCAAGCTAGGCAGAGAATAGTCGTCCATTTTTTTGCTTAGGTGGTGTGTGGTTATGGTTATGGTTATGGTTTTACATAAATGCTATATTTTCTAAACTCGCATCAGAACGAAATAGCATGAAATGCAACATGAACAACATCAACAATTTCTCGTTTCTAAATTCATGGCGCACCTTTTGGAAGGCAATGAGTTTCTCGTATTTTGTCTCCGGCGCAGCTTTGGATTTTTCCAGCCATTTCAACAAGTCAATGCTGCTATACGCCCGTTCATACAATTTATTGGCTAGCGATGTCAATTCGCTATACGTGTATTTCTGTTCGAACGACACTTCCCGTTCCAACCATTCGGTGCGCTGCTGCTTCAGCTTGTCGAATGCAAACGTTTTTTGCAGCAAGTGTGCGTGCAAATTCACTTGCTCGCCGTTGACAATGGGCTCGGGAACATGAATCTCGCAAAACCGCGACAGAATCGGGCGCAGCAGCTTGTACTTGTCCTCCACCACGATGAAAAACCGGGTGGAATGGTTGAACAACTCGATGCAGCGCCGCAGGGCGGATTGCGCGTCGGTCGTCAACTTGTCCGCATTCACCAGCACCACGCTCTTGAATATCTCTCCGTCCTTCAGGTCCACGTTGGTTTTGGCAAAGAACTTCAGGTCCTCGCGAATGAATCGGATGCCCTTGTTGTGCGCACAATTCACGTGCATGACGTAATCCTTCAGCGCCACCTTGTCGTTGCCATAAATGCTGCGCACAAAACTCCAGGCCAGCGTGTTCTTGCCGCAGCCCGACACCCCGTGAAATATGATGTTGGGTATTTTCCGGTGGTCAATGAAATGGCGCAGTTTATGCTTAATGTCGCCGTGAATGTCCAACAGTTCGACCGCCGCAGGCTTCTTCTTAATGACGCGCACGCGTCGGTGTAAAGTTGTTTCGCTCATTTGAGAGAAATGCTTGGTGTAAATGTTTGTGTTGGATATTTATGTGCAGTGTAATAACTTTAATACTTATTTCACAAATTAATCAAAGAAATTGATTTAAAACCATGTGTGCCACTAAACACAATGCAAGCAATCATCTGCGCGTCTAAACACCGATTCAATGTCTTGGGCCAGTATCGCCAAACGCAACTTACCATCCACGGCAACAACAACAGCAACAACAGCAACAACGGCAACAACGGCAACAACGGCAACAACAACAGCAACAACGGCAACAACAACAGCAACAACAGCAACAGCAACCACAAAGGATATACTAACAGTGCCAGCGACATTTGCACAGGACCTTTTTACAGCATCATTTGACCGCAATCGAGAATACATGTCCGAATTTGAAAAAGAAGAGCAGTCGCAGTGCAGGCCAACTCATTTCGGACTGAAGCGCCCGGATGCGCCCAAAGTGTTTCCCATTTTCAGAACAACCGACGAAGAATGGAGTTGGATACGCATGGAAGACGCTAAAAACAATGCGTATTCCACCGAAGTATTTGAAGAGCGCATGCAGAAATGGCGCATCAAAAACAACTGGCAGCTTCCGCCAATGAAAACCACAGTCACGCCGGATGAAATGCGCAAAGGATTTTACATTGCAACGGACGAGAATGACCACAAGAAGACGGAAGTGAGATACATCACGCCTTATAGCACCAAAACCGATTTGACTTATTTGAGATCGAGCTCCGATTTGAGCGATGAACTTGTCGAGATGATGTGGTGCCTGGTCCATTCGCGCTCCGACGAGCTCGTTGCATGCAAGACCGTCGCCGAATTCAAAGCACTCTTTGAACGCAACATTCATCTGGAACCCCGTTTGCGTCATGCGCACGGTTACAGTCGCCATCGCCACAAAGACACTTTCATCCTGAAAATTCTCTGGCTCTTTTCGCAAAAGGCCAATGTGTTTCCCGGCAAGGCGCGCCTAGGAACCGCTCGCTGGACCCAGGACCCGGTCATGAAACCGTCCGACCACGAGATACGCCGGCCGTCTTGGTTTGATGCGAAAATTCACACCAAGAGCATGGTGTTCTTCTCGTTGCGCGCATGTCGTGATGACGCCACTAATCGCATCATCATCGGTCAACATGGCGGCCGGGAAGAGACCGGCCTTTGCATCGTTGAACGTTTGAAACAGGACGGGGATGCAGCCAAGATTCGTTGGTTGCTGTCCGCAAAACAGCTGCGCGAAATGGAGCGGGTCGTCTTTTGGCCGGAATACTCACCATTTCACGAAGCCGATGATGACAGCGACCACTATTATTCGGATGATTGGTTGTGAAATGACTAATGCAAATCCAAAAATCAAAACCATATAAACATATGATTTTCATTATCCACAACCACAGCCACAACCACAGCACAAACCCAATGGGGGATTCCGTAATGAATGCAGTGAATTTGTTTATTTTTTACTTCGGACTCATCATATTGTATCATGCGACAACGCGCATCAAATGATTTTGAACATGACTTGCGTATCCTGCTGCACCATTTCAGCAATGAGTTGATGAAACGATGTCCGCGGCCGCCATCCTAAAACGCGGTTCGCCTTGGATGCGTCCCCCCAAAGAACATCCACCTCAGTGGGGCGATAATACTTCGGGTCAATGAAAATCAGGTCCTTGTTGGTGGCCTCGTCGTATCCCACTTCTTCCGCACCGGTTCCGCGCCAATTAATTCGAATATTGACCATGCTGAATGCCAGCTCAATCATTTCGCGGATGCTGTGCGTTTCCCCGGTCGCCAGCACGTAGTCATCCGGCACATCTTGTTGCAACATGAGCCACATTCCCTCCACATAATCCATTGCGTTCCCCAAGTCGCGCTTCGAATCAATGTTGCCCATGACGAGCCGGTCCGTTTCACCGCGCAGAATTTTCCCGAGCCCCAGCGTGATTTTGCGCTCCACGAAATTGTGACCGCGACGAACGCCCCCGTGATTGAACAGAATGCCATTGGACGCGTGCATTCCGTACGCTTCCCGGTAATTCTTGACAATCCAATATGCGTACAGCTTACCCACCGCATACGGCGACCGCGGATAAAACGGCGTCGTCTCGCGCTGCGGCATCTCCTGTACCTTGCCGAACAGTTCACTCGTGGATGCTTGATAAAACCGTGTAATCGCGTCCAAGTCATTGTTGCGCACGGCTTCCAACAGCTTCAACGTGCCAAATGCATCCGTGTCGGCCGTATACTCCGGCATTTCAAACGATATTTTTACGTGCGACTGTGCTGCCAGGTTGTAAATCTCCAGACGGTCCATTGCTGCGTGCGTCGTCTTGATGTGGTTCAGAATCTTGTACAGACACGCGCCATCCGTCATGTCGCCATAGTGCAGCTTCAGCGCGATGTCATGAAACAGGTGCTCAATGCGCGAAGTGTTCATCGTGGAAGAACGCCGAATTAAGCCGTGCACCTTGTATCCCTTTTGCAACAAGAGTTCGGCCAGGTACGACCCATCCTGCCCAGTGATTCCCGTGATGAACGCAACCCGATTGTGCAGATCCATGTTTATTTATGCAATATTTGTAATACAAATGTTAAACAATACCATTTAAATGCATTATGTTGATATTAATTTAAGAGTTTCATCATTACATCATCACCGTCATGCAACGCGTTTTAGTGACCGGCGGGTTTGGATTAGTGGGTTCTGCGCTTCGCAGCGTGGCTGGTGCAGATTTAAAGTATAAAATGACATTCATGTCTTCCAGCGAATGCGATTTGACTGATTATGACGCAACGCTGAAATATTTTCGAAGGGTTATGCCAGACGCCGTGATTCATTTGGCCGCAGCGGTGGGCGGCCTCTTCAAAAACATGAAAAGCAAAGTGGACATGTTTGAAACAAACATGCAAATCAACATGAACGTGCTGCGCGCGTCGCATGAAGTTGGGATTTACACGGTCGTGAGTTGTCTCTCCACCTGCATTTTCCCGGATGACAAGGCGAAGCACGGACCCATTGATGAAACCATGCTGCACATGGGGGCGCCGCATTCGTCCAATGACGCATACGCATACGCCAAGCGCATGCTGGAAGTCCAGTCGCGATGCTACAGAGAACAGTATGGGCGCAATTATGTGTGCGTCATTCCCACCAACATTTATGGTCCAAACGACAACTTTCACCTGGAAGACGCGCACGTCATTCCCGCTCTCATTCACAAGTGCTTTTTGGCCAAGAAGCAGGGGGTGCCTCTGGTGGTTGCGGGCAGCGGTGCGCCGTTGCGGCAGTTCATTCATTCCCGCGACTTGGCGCTGCTACTGATTTGGATGCTGGAGCATTACGATGCAAAAAATGACGATAAAAATGAAGGCGGGGATGGCACGCTCATCATCTCAGTGGATCCAGAGGATGAAATCAGCATCGCAGAAGTGGTGCAGCACATTGTCATCGCGTTCCGGTTTGACAACGACATCGTGTATGACACCGCGCAACCCGATGGCCAATTCAAAAAAACGGCAGACAATACCAAATTCAAGAACCTTTACGGATACAAACCGCCGTTTGCATTCACGCACATCAAAACGGGCATTCAGGAAACGGTGCAGTGGTTTGTCCAAAATTATCACATGGCAAGAAAATGAGGAAAAAATTGATTGGCAAAAATAAAACTCCTGAAACCTGCCATAATTCAGAAACCAGAACCCAGAACCCAGAACCCAGAATGTTGATCGGAGAGTGTGTTGTCATGGCAGGTTCATTTGCCGTCATATTTGCGATCCTGTTTTGCGGAATGAAGCCAGACCGAGAACGAAGACATTCGCGGCGAAGCAAAAAGTGTATAAAGTGTAAAAAGTGTAAAAAGTAATTAAACTCATGTCGCATTGTCATGCATGTATGCATCTGAATCTGAAATGTGGCGTGGAAAACACATTATGTCTATCATGTTCATGCCACTTGCATTTTCAACACTGCATTGGGGGGCCGCGCAAATGTATGCACAATTCTGCGCACCGCCGGGACTGCATGGGTTCATTGTTGCATTTTTTAATATTGCAAATCCGGTGTGTTCTTACACGCTTCAAGTCATGGACATGTCCAAATACTTCTACAATCAGTCATGGATTTTTATAGGGATTACCACAATAGGTGCATGCAAGCATTTATACGAAAAATGCACAAACTCAATACAATAATTGCACCAATTCGATTATTTTTGAATATGCATGGACATTTAAAAAAAAATTGAAAGCCTTCTTCTGAAACCAAATCAAAGTCAGTTTACCAAGAACAACAACACCACAACAACAAGCAAGCACAATATGGCCTCTACTGCAACTGAATTCTCTTCTGAACCCGTTTTCGTTTCCGACCCCGTCATTGATGTTCCCGTCATTGATGTTCCCGTCATTGATGAAGACCCCAACAACTCCACACAATCCGTCGCCGTCGCCGTCGCCGTCGATGGTCCAGCTGAGGCTGTCAAGGACATGGACGTCATCGTTGTGCAAGACGTCAGTGGCTCCATGCACGACCAGCGCCGTTCAGTTCAAACCGGCGTCAATGAAATCATCGGCGAATTGCAGACCCGCTACAAGGAGCCGTGCCCTCACAAGGCAACCTTCTGCATCATCACGTTCTCGTCGCACGACCGCATCAGCGTGGGACCCGCAGTTCCAGTGCACGATGTCGCAAAATTGGACAATCTGACGTGCGATGGCATGACCGCCCTGTGGGACGCGGTTGCCATTGCAATTGCCCAGATGAATGAAAAAAGCAACGGAGTTCCAGCGACCACTTACGTGTTCACCGACGGCGACAACAACGATTCCCGGGAACACACGCAATCCCGCGTCAATGAAATGATTGCCGACAACAAAAAGCGAAACCCCATGCATTCGATTCTCTTCATCGGTTCGGACCCGTCGACAAAGCGCAATGCAGAGGGCATGGGTCTTGACCGTGTTCACTCCATTCAGCACGATTCAGACAACACACCGGTTGCATACGAGGTGTGCCGTCGCGCGCTCGGACGTTGCATCAGTGGCGACACTCAAAGCACCGAATTCAACGAAGACGACATCGTGTACTCTTCGACGCCATCCGCACCGCGTGGTCATGCCAGTCCACCACAAATGGATTCACAATGCGATGACGATGTGCCCAGTCGAAGGTAAATGTTAAGTGCAAAACATGTGAACTTTAAAAAACTTGTATATTTTTTATTAATTTTTTTATATCATGTTATAATATAATCTTTTCACAATGAGCAACGAAAAAGTTCGTAGATTTGATATGTCTTATGGGGATGATGGGGATGAGGCAGATGCAGATGATGGAGCATATGTTGGTAGTGAATATCATACTTCGCCGGGGTCAACTTCTTTTAGCGAATTCGTGGTGATGGATCCAGCTGACAAGAAGGCCGCCCAAAAAGCAAAGAAAACGGAAAAACAACGTAAGAAAGCTGCAGAGGTGAATGCCGCCGCCGCCGCTGCTGCTGCGTTTAAAGCAAAGGCCGATTCAGCAGCAATATATGCAGAACTAGTTGCCAAACTCAAACGTGGGGAAACGGTCCCCGACGATGTGCGAACACAACACACATGCGAATTCTGCGGACAACTTGATTTTCCTCCTCACAATAACGACCGATGTGAACGAAGATTTGATGCCCAAATTGAAGCAAGTACGGCTGCCATGAGGAGGCTCCTTGACGCCGCCGCCGCCCCCGCCCCCGCCCCCGCCCCTAAAGGAGGTTATAGAACCAAATCCCATAAAAAACGCAGGTCCCACAAAAAACACAAGTCTCATAAAAAACGCAGGACACATAAAACCCGTCGTTGATCATTCATTCATTCATTCATTCATTCATTCATTTATTGTGAATAAATAAATTAGTTTAGAAATACATACATCATTATATTCAGCTTTATTCATGGAATCCTTAGTGCCCGAAGAAACAGCCATCGCCGACGCCAAAGAATTTTTCGTGTATTTGCTTGAATCGTCATGCAAGCGTGCCACATATGTGGGTGCAACCGTGAATTTGGAACGCCGCCTCAGGCAACACAACAAAGAGATTGCAGGCGGAGCGCATGCAACCGGCGCCCGAGTGGCCCGTGGCCAAACATGGCGCCGTGCGTGCCACATAACCGGCTTTCCCACCTGGCAGGCCGCCCTGCAGTTCGAATGGCGGTTTAAGCAGCTCACACGCCGCGAGCATTCAGATGTTAGCCAAACCCCGCTTGAACGTCGCCAAGCCGCCTTGCAACGACTGCTGGCCCTTCCGCAATCCACCAGCAAGGCGATCCCGTACGCCGAGTGGCCCTCCGGCGGCCCCGTCGTGGTATGGGAATGAACGCCATAATTATTATATGCATCATGCATGATGCATGTAAAAACAAATGAACACATGGGGATTTAATGCATGATCGCATTGTCCTGCGCCCTGACCGCCTTCAATTGCGTCTTCAGGCGGCGGTTAACGGCACCGCGCCATGATCTAGGGTGTGCCTTAATGGTCTTGAACAGAATTTTGTTCTGGGCTCGGTCGGCATTGAGCTGAACAACCATGCGGTGTTTTGCAGCGGACATGTTTCCGTATCTTGCGCTCTTAAGGGTGCTGATCAACTTCTCGTTTTGTTGGCGAATCTGCTTAAGTTGCAGCTTTTCGTTGTCGGCGACCGCCTTCTTCCATGAAGTGGTGCGTTTGGACAAAGCCATCATGAGCGCCCGGTTCTGCGCCTTAACTGCCTTAAGTTGCATCGTTTCATTCTTCTTAATCAAAGTGTGGCGTTTGGTGTGCCTGTGGTTTTTTCGGGTCTTTGCCATTGCAGGATGTTGGAGTATTCGGGTTGGTTATAACATATAATTACAAAAAAAAATTATGCATGCGCATGTTATTGCATAAAACGCATTGCACGAACATTGCAAAGAGAGATAACCCGGAAATCGACGCACATCAAATGACGCCACTGCATATATGGTCTCGCAATTATCGCCCCAAAAAGGTTCCGCAAAACACCTAGTGCCGCGCGTTTTTTCCCAAAAGGGTAACGGGGTATCCATTTTTGGACATACTTTCTTGTCCATTTCTCAGAATTTTTTTGACTTTTGTGCAAAGTTTTTCAGAAAAATAACAAAATTATTTTACAAGATTTGTATTAAAAAACGAGAGCATTATGCAGCGCTTAAAAAAAGGCACCATGAAGGGCGATTTTTCGGCCCAAAAAAAACTTAAAAAAAAGCACCAAAATGCGTGCATTTTTCGGACATGAGCCTAAAAAACAGCCTATTTAATAGGCTAAAATAGGCTGTTTTACGTGAAAAAATAGGCTAAAATAGTCTCAGACCCCTAGGTGAAAAGCCTATAATAGGCTAAAAATAGACACAATCATTTACCTGCGGACAATGTTTAACCAATGTGAAACATGCTTAAAGCATAAATTTTAATATTTTCATTGTGTATAAATCTCTCAAAATCATTGCAATGGACAATGTAAAATCCAAACCGAAGTATGTTTGCGAAGCATGCAAATATAGCTGCAACAAAAAGAGCCACTATGTGCAGCATTGTTGTACTGAAAAGCATAGGCAAAACTCTAAACCGAAATATGTTTGCGACGCATGCAAATATAGCTGCAACAAAAAGAGCCACTATGTGCAGCATTGTTATACTGAAAAGCATACACAGAATTCAAAAAAAGAGACACATGCAAACGATATGAAAAAGTTTATGGAAACTATGACAACCATGCACAAAGATATGCTCACCACGTTTGTTGAAACCATAAAAGAAAAACCCGCACAGGTGGCGCATGTCACGCACACGCACAACACGATTCACAACAATCAAATCAATGTGCAGGTGTTTTTGAACACGGAGTGCAAGGATGCGGTCAAGCTCAGCGACTTTATGAAAACGCTGAAAATCACGTTGCAGGACCTGGAATTCACGAAGACGAACGGCATTGTGGAGGGGGTAGGCTCCATCATTGCCAATAATTTGAAGGTTATGGACGTGCACAAGCGCCCGATCCACTGCACGGATGCCAAGCGCGAAACCATGTACATCAAAAGCGATGAATGGATCAAGGACGACATGCACGAACACGTGAAGAAATTCATTTACATGACGTCGTGCTATCAGACACGAGTCATACAAGACTGGATGGAGGCGCATCCGGGATGGGAGAACAAAGAGAAAATGCACGTGGAGTATCAAAACATATGCAAGGAGCTATACAAGAACATTGAAAGGGATGACGCCGCCCATCGAAAAATTCTGAAAATCATTGCAAAAGAGACACACATAAACAAGGCGGACATAATGGAGTTAATGCATGCTTAGAATGCGTGTGCGTGAAACTCGATGAAAATTTAATATATGATTTAAATATATCGTGCAATACAAAATATTTAAAGATGAAGTGCGTCATTTGCGGAACTGTCAAAAATTGTGAACCTTATCTTGCAAAAGTATTTCAAAACATTGAACAACTGGGAAAATTGTTTGATGATTATGCGATAGTGGTGTATTGCGACAAATCCAATGACAAATCATACAATGCACTGAATGAATACCGAAAAAGAAATCCACGCTTGATTTTTTATTACAATGAGACACCAGTCTCACGATTCAGAACACACCGTTTGGCTCATGCCAGAAACGAATGCATCAAAGTAATCCGCAATTGTTTCAGCGATTACCCTTATTTCATCATGATGGATTTTGACGATGTTTGCAGTCAAAGTGTGAAAATTGATGTGTTGCAGAAATATTTGCATGAGGACACGTGGGACGCATTGTCATTCAACAAAGACCCTTATTACGACATTTGGGCACTTTCCATACATCCATTTGCAGTTAGTTTTCAGCATTTGGAAAATAAAGACAACCTGCTCATTGTAATGAAGAAATACATTAGTGATATTCTGAAAAGTTCCAAAAATTTGGTGTCATGCATGTCTGCATTCAATGGTTTTGCAATTTACCGCACTTCTAAATTTTTGAATTGTCATTATGATGGAACTCTTCGATTGGATTTACTGTCCGCAGAATATGTGTCGCTCACTCTTAATAAAATCAAAAAAACATTTAATTTTTGTCCTCCGGGGTCAGAACGTTCCAGAGTGGAGGATTGCGAACATCGATCATTTCATCTAATGGCAATAAACAACAATGGAGCGCGAATACGAATTGCTCCTGAAATTTTGTTTTAGGTGGGGGGATTGTTGTGCTCACAAATATCCCAACACGGTTGCACCGCCAACCGGTTCTTGGTATGTGTTTGATTGGTTTTGCTTATTTCCGCTTTGCTTATTTCCGCTTTGCTTATTTCCGCTTTGCTTATTTCCGCTTTGCTTATTTCCGCTTTGCTTATTTCCGCTTTGCTTATCACCTTTGTGGTGATACACATTTATGGAACCGCCGTGTTGATGCTGATGGTTGATGGTGGAGCGATGTTTTGTGTTTTGGGGTTTGTCCATTGGATTGTCATCCACGTCTTCTGGAACGAATTCCTGTTTGGATGGCGCCTTGTCATTCGAGCACACTTTGTCCATTTTAACAAACTTTGAATAATCCAGAATGTACGATTTCTGTTTCTGGTTTTTGGTGGTTGGATCTACTTTTGTGTAGCATGGGTCGTTTGCGCCTTCGTCATACGATCCCCCTGGTGCAATGGGCGGACAATAGTATCCGTCTTCGCGTCCATCCATTCCAGGTAGTTTTTGTTTCGATTTTGAATTATACAAAAAACACCCTTCTTGAAATCGGTAGACATCATCGTCGCCGGGAAGGGGGGGGAAGGGAAGATTTCCACCATCGGACGAATAGCACCCCGGAAGCACGCATTTATTTTTACCCACATAATGATCGACATAACCGCACGTGCTGCAGATGGGATTGCCTGAGTCATCGCCTCCATCGCCACCGCCATCGTCGGGGTCGGGCATTGGCATTGCTCCCGACTGCATCGGCGGGTTGTATTTGTAATTTTTATCATACAATGTGCATCTTTTGGGGTCCTTTGGGTCCTCGCGCTTCAAGCATTTGGCAGAGTATGTATAGTATCCACATGTGGCACATTCTTCTGCATACGTCATATCATCATTTGGTTCCCACGCAGGGCAGTATTTTGTTGAATAGTCGGGTTCGCCAGTTTGTTTTATTATGGGATTAATGCAGTTCCCTTTTTGTAATGCAATCATGGGGTCTCCTTTTCCACCACCTATCAACGAGCATTTGTCCTTGTTGCATCCCGCCACTGGAATCGGCACGTTGTCTCCTCCCTCGTAGTCGGCGCCAGTGGATGCAACGCCCTTCTTTTTGGTTGTCGTTGCCGACACCCTCGATGCGCTTTTGCTGGCGTCGCGATTTTCAAACGCCTCTGCCAACCGGTCGTGCTTTTTGAGCAAGTGGTCCAGGAGGGCTTGGTTGTTGGAGCTGCCATCGGCCATGCCTGCCGTCCTCGACAAATTGAACTGACCCGCTGCAGTTGGCTGAGAGTTGTATTTGGGTTTGGGGTTGGTTTTGGGGTTGGTTTTGGGGTTGGTCTGAACAAAGACTTCTTGAATCGGCATGACATTCATGCGGTGATTCAACGGAGAGACCAGGATGACCACGCTCATAACAATGAGTGCAATGCTAAATAAAACAAAGTAGTTCATTGCGTAATATATGTTTACAATTATATATTGTAAATATAATTATTTGAAATCGGACAAATCATGCACAATGTTCACCGGCAGCAGTAGCTGTTCAAGCTTTGCGTGTACGGGTTGTTGCGGAATGCGTCCAAAATTTCGGGGTTGATTCTCTCGCACTCAATGGCGTTGCGCGGGTAGTTCTGCGGCATGCGCGCCTTGCCGTACGTTTCCACAGATGGCGGCATGTTCACGGTGTTCGGCCCCGGCGCAGCGGCGCCCATGTAGTTGTTGGCACATACGTTCTGCTTGCGCACGCTCAAATTCTCGTCGTGGTTCAGCAGGTTCATGTTGCCCTGGTTTGTCCACGACGTCTGCACCTTGTTGTTGTTGTTGCGCTGGTTGTAGGCGGCGTTGTAGACTTGGTTGCCCATGTGCGCCCCGTCGCCCCCGGCCGCGCCTAGATACTCCACGTCGGTGGTGGAGTCGCGCTGGTTCTCCACCGGCTGCTGGTCGGCGACCTGGTAGCCGGCATTCGTCTGGCGTTCGAAGTTCAAATGGTTGAAATCCAACAAGGTGGTGGTGGTTTCCTTAATGGTGGTGGGCAACCGGTCGGCCGGATTGAACACCGTGCCAGCCGGAACCGTGGTTCCCGCATTCGCATAAGCACGCAGGTTGCCGATGACGTTCTCTTTGCGCGACGGGCGCACCACTTCCAGCAAGGGCGCGACCACGGCGCGAATGGCGCCAAATACGCCACCCATGGGAACCGCATTCGTCGTGGTGCTGCGATTGTTGTGCAGCACTTTGAACCCGAGCCGCCCGTGGTCTGCAACCGAGGCGGGCTTTTGGTCGGATGCCGACATGTTGATCGCGTGGTGCTTGCTGGGGTCCATCTGCTGCCGCTTGGACTGCTCCACCGCAGGGGCGGCATACGTGGCACCGCCGTTCTGCTCGGCCCCCGCGCCAAAGTATTCGGCATTCGTGGAGGGACGGTTCACAAACCGGTCGGCTTGAATGGCGCGCGAAGTGGGAGCTATTTCTAAACCCGTGGTGGTCAGCCAGCGGTCCGGCGTGTTCAAATAAAACGTGTCCGGCAAATACTTTTCCACCTTGCCCTGCGTGGCGGCAGTGGGCGCGTTTTGAATGTAGTAGTATGCCGGACCCTCGTGCGTCTCCAAGCCGAACGACACCTTGGGATTCGTCTTCACGCGCAGCTCGTCGACGTTGCGGTCCACCCACTTGTCTCGCGCGTCCATGCCGGAATTGAAGCCGCCGCTGCCGACGTCCGTGTAGCCCTTGTCGAGTCCCGGCGCCACGTGCACCTCCTCCCACGGCTTCACGTTGGCCATGTTGCTGGACGGCATTTGGCGCGACTGCATGAAGTCGCTGGTGTTTGGAGTTCCATACACGTAGTTGTAATTCTCCTGCGGCTTGAACAGGGGGGCGGTCTCGGACTTGCTCACCCACTGCGACCCCGCGCCGTTCATGGTGTCCAGCACGGACTCCTGCACATTGGCGTCCGCCGTGCGACCCCGGATTTTTGCCCCGAAAAACGGCGCCATGTTGTTGTGCTTAAATTCGCCAGCGTCCATGGGCTTGCCCGACAGGGACATGACCTGGCGCCGCTGCTGGTAGTTGTCTCCAAATTGCGTCTTGCCGCCAAAGTCGGGGCCGCCGTTTGCCACCTCTTCGTATGCGGATTGCTCGTAGTACTTGTCTGTCGCCGCATTCGGGTTCGGGAAATTGGAGTACTCGTTTGCGTCGTAGCCCGTCTTGGGCTTGAACACGGGGTAGTTGTCCGGTGGAACTGCGGCATTTGGCATGTAATTCACGGGCTTCCCCATGTTTTCAAAGCCCTCTGCCAATGGAGCCGCCGCCGACGCGGAAGCAGCTAAAGGTTTGGGATTATTATTCTTCTTCTTTTGATTGGACATGATGTATGCGCCAGCCAACCCAAGGAGAGGGATTGCGATTTCAGCCATTGCAAATTATTATGTTTATGTGTTGTTGTGTCGAAGTTAAATACTAATATATAAATATACTTTTTATTTATATATTGCCATGACTAATAACTTGTGAATGGAACACGAATATTTTTAATAATTCGTTTGGCCGTCTTTCGCATGGCCGTCTTCACGGCGGGCGAATAATCGGTCGCTGGATTGAGTGGGGGGACCACGTCTCGCAGGGTCGGAAATGCATCGCGGTCAAATCGCTTCATCGTATGAAAGAAATACACGTAATGCTTAGTGATCGCATACGCCAGCGGCACGTCGGCGCCCACCTTCAAATACGGATTGCCGGCAAACCCCGACACAAGTTCGGAATAATACTGTTCCACCGGTTCGTCCAGTTCAACTTCAACCACGTCGCGACCGATGTAAAGGTATTTGAATCCATTGGATCCATTGGACCCAATCTGCGCGAGCAGCGAATTTCCGGCTAAACCAATGTCGCACACGTCCTTCACCGGGGTGCCATTCAGCATTCGCTTGGGCAGCCTTGCACCCGGTTTGAGACTGGAAGGCACAAAAAGTTTCTTAATGTTTGCCCGGTACACTTGCTTACCGGCGGTAATGTCCGGAGCGTATTTGCTGGTGTAAACGGTCAGCCGGTTGCCAAACACGCGCACCACAAATGCCGCCCCACCCGCAAAATGAATCAAATATTGCTTTCCTGCACGCTTGCGAAAAGTTATGTTTTTGCATGCCATGATTGCTACACTATGTATGCACTACGCAAATATATAAAAATGCTAAACTGGTGCAGTAAAAACGTTTTTGGGGATAGAAGGGGTCCCGGGGACGGAGGGGTTCGGGGAATGCATGTTCCCCGAGCATGGGATCCAGTAGTCTTTTTCCAGGATGCGCGTGCTCAAATTGTTCTGAAACGGGATGCACACGTTCTCTTGCGGGTTCAATGGCAAATAAGAAAAATTCGGCTGCTCTAAATCGCGGGCGGTCCATGCGGGGTTGGTGGCGCGCGGCTGCTCGACAAACGGCGTGCACGCGGGGTACTGGATCGGTTTGTCGCCCACTTTTGCAGCACTGGTTTTGTAATTAGTGCAGTCGCGTGAAATTGGCATGTTGAGACCGCGCAAGTCATTCTCTAGTTCCACCACATTCGTCCTTAAGTTGCCGCCCCATCCTTGGAGTCGGATGTAGGGGTCTTCCATGTAGCAGGGTTTGTCGCCGTTGCCGGGGACATTGAGAACGTAGCGGCCAACGCCGGTGGATTCTTGCACTTCCTTGGCAATGCGGCAAGGGTCGTCGTGAATGCGAGTGAAGGCCATGACAATGTAATGTGTATGTTGTGATTGGTGCTATATTTATGTAGATATTTAATTAATTGTGTATGAGATAATTAATTAATTATTTTGAAATGTGCGATGTTATTCAAATTCAATTATGGCGGGGTGGGGGTGGTGAGCGTGAAGACGATGATTTCACCAGTGGTTGAGTTGTAATACAATTGCTGAAATCCACTTGGCACCGCAGTATCAGACACCGCGCGAATAGGCGTAACAAAAAGCGAGTTAGAAGTTGTGGTATTTAATGGAGTTGAAGTTGCATTTATAATGATGCTATTAGCAGGTTGGCCGGTGGAACCGGCTTGATTTCCGATTGCAATGGCATAATCACCCTGCTGATATTGTCCGGCTTGATTGCCAATGGCAATGCATGAACCATTTGCACTACCTTGTCCGGTTTGCCCGGCTTGATAACCAAGCGCAACACTGTAATCACACTGGGTGGTTTGACCGGCTTGAAAACCAATGGCAATGCATGAACCCTGGGAAGTGCCTTGATTGTTTTGGCCGGCCTGATTGCCAATTGCAACTGAATTCTCTAATTGGCCGGTTTGGCCAGAATAAGCACCAATTGCAACTGAAGCAATGTTTTGACCGGTTTGGCCGGCTTGAAAACCAATTGCAACTGAGTAAGTGCTTTGATTGTATTGGCCGGCTTGATAACCAATGGCAATGCATGAACCATTTTGATTACCTTGACCGGTTTGGCCGGCTTGATAACCAATTGCAACTGAATACTCTAATTGGCCGGTGGCACCGGCTTGATAACCAATGGCAACACTGTAATCACCCTGGGTGGTTTGACCGGCTTGATTGCCAATAGCAATGCATGAACCATCTTGAGTACCTTGGCCGGTTTGGCCGGCTTGATTGCCAATTGCAATGCCGTAATCTAACTGATTTAGGTTTCCGGCATAAGCACCAATGGCGACACATGAACCCTGGGAAGTGCCTTGAGTGGTTTGACCGGCTAGAAACCCAATTGCAACCGATTGAAGAGATTGAAGAGATTGGCCAGAATAAGCACCAATTGCAACTGTAGAATCGTTTTGATTGTTTTGACCGGCCTGAAAACCAAGTGCAACTGATGCAATGCCTTGACCGGTTTGACCAGAATAAGCACCAACTGCAACTGAGTAAGTTTCTTGACCATATTGCCCAGCATTTGCACCAATTGCAACTGCATTAGACTCTTGACCGGTTTGCCCAGCGTAAGCACCAACGGCAACGGTGTAATGAGCTTGATTGAATTGACCAGCCCGAGCACCAAGTGCAACTGCATACTCTAATTGGCCGGTTTGGCCAGCTTGATTGCCAATGGCAATTGATGAACCAGTTAGACCACCTTGGCCGGTGGCACCGGCTTGATAACCAAGCGCAATGGCATAATCACCCTGCAGATATTGTCCGGCTTGATTGCCAATAGCAATGCATGAACCAGTTTGACCACCTTGTCCGGTTTGGCCGGCTTGATTGCCAATTGCAATGCCGTAATCGAACTGATTTATGCTTCCGGCTGCATTGCCAATGGCAATGCATGAACCATTGGTATCACCTTGACCGACTTGACCAGCATAGGATCCAATGGCAACTGATGAAATGCTTTGACCGGTTTGACCGGCGTCACCACCAATTGCAATTGCACCACCCGACTGCATGAATTGACCGGCATTATAACCAAGTGCAACTGCGGCTTGGCTTTGACCGGTTTGACCGGCCTGATAACCAATTGCTAGTGCTCCAAAAATTTGACCGGTTTGACCGGCTTGATAACCAATGGCAACACTGTAATCACCCTGGGTGGTTTGACCGGCTTGAAAACCAAGTGCAACGGATGAAGTGCCTTGACCAGTTTGACCAGAATAAGCACCAACTGCAACTGAGTAAGTTTCTTGACCATATTGCCCAGCATTTGCACCAATTGCAACTGCATTAGACTCTTGACCGGTTTGCCCAGCGTAAGCACCAATGGCAACGGTGTAATGAGCTTGATTGATTTGACCAGCCCGAGCACCAAGTGCAACTGCATACTCTAATTGGCCGGTTTGGCCAGCTTGATTGCCAATGGCAATTGATGAACCGGTTAGACCACCTTGGCCGGTGGCACCGGCTTGATAACCAAGAGCAATGGCATAATCTCCTTGGCCGGTTTGGCCGGCTTGATAACCAAGCGCAATGGCGTAGTCGCCCTGCTTGTGTTGACCAGCTTGAGCACCAAGTGCAACTGATGAATTGCCTTGACCGGTTTGACCGGCCTGAGCACCAATGGCAACTGCACTATCGCCCTGACCGGTTTGGCCGGCTTGATAACCAAGCGCAACGGCGTAGTCGCCCTGCTTGTGTTGACCAGCTCGAGCACCAAGTGCAACTGATGAATTGCCTTGACCGGTTTGACCGGCCTGAGCACCAATGGCAACTGCACTATCGCCCTGACCGGTGGCACCGGCCTTAGCACCAATGGCAACTGCCTGAGTGCCTTGAGTGTGTTGACCAGCATATGAACCAAGTGCAACTGCTTCAGCTCCTTGGCCGGTTTCACCCGCATTAGCACCAAGGTTGATGTTTGTGTCTCCAACTTTCCAAGAAGAAGTAGCCGAATCCCAATACAAGTAATCACCGTAATTGTTTCCGCTGTAAATTGGTTGATGCAATTCGTTGAGGCCAATCTCATGTGTTAATGGATTGTACCAAAGCGCTCCAGTGAATCCAAGCAAACCCGCAGAATTTCGAATGGGGTTGACGTAGAAACCAGTAGCTCCTGCATTCAGTGCGACACCAGACGCGTTCAACGCAATACTGTGGCTGTGCTGACCAGTGGCCCCGGCCAAAGCGCCGATGGCAACGGCAAAGGCGCCCTGACCGGTTTGACCGGCCTTGTAACCAAGTGCAACTGCCTTTTCACCCTGACCATTTTGTCCAGCACCTGCACCAATGGCAGTCGTGCCAGTGGCACCTTGACCGATTTGACCAGCGTTTATGCCAAGCGCGACTGCACTGTCACCTTGTGCCGTTTGGCCGGCCAGCGAACCAATTGCAACGGCACTATCAAATTGATTGTTCTGACCCGCGCCAAAACCAATGGCAACTGCACCAATGTTTTGGCCAGTTTGACCGGCTTGATAACCGAGCGCAATTGTGTAAGCACCCTGACCAGTTTGACCGGCTTGGTAACCAATTGCAATTGCGCCAGTGAGACCTTTACTGACTTGACCGGCTTGGTGTCCAATGGCAACTGCAACTGATCCTTGTTTGGTCAAACCAGCAGAAGCACCGATGGCAATGGCAAAGTCGCCCTGACCGGTTTGACCGGCCTGAGCACCAATGGCAACTGCACGATCGCCCTGACCGGTTTGACCGGCTCCAGCGCCGACGGCAACTGCCTGAGTGCCTTGAGTGTGTTGACCGGCATATGAACCAAGTGCAACCGCTTCAGCTCCTTGGCCGGTTTCACCCGCATTAGCACCAAGGTTGATGTTTGTGTCTCCAACTTTCCAAGAAGAAGTAGCAGAATCCCAATACAAGTAATCACCGTAATTGTTTCCGCTGTAAATTGGTTGATGCAATTCGTTGAGGCCAATCTCATGTGTTAATGGATTGTACCAAAGCGCTCCAGTGAATCCAGTTAAACTCGTAGAATTTCGAATGGGGTTGACGTAGAAACCAGTAGCTCCTGCATTCAGTGCGACGCCGGATGCGTTCAACGCAATACTGTGGCTGTGCTGACCAGTGGCTCCGGCCAAAGCACCGATGGCAACGGCAAAGTCGCCCTGACCGGTTTGACCGGCCTGAGCACCAATGGCAACTGCACGATCGCCCTGACCGGTTTGACCGGCTCCAGCGCCGACGGCAACTGCCTGAGTGCCTTGAGTGTGTTGACCGGCATATGAACCAAGTGCAACCGCTTCAGCTCCTTGGCCGGTTTCACCCGCATTAGCACCAAGGTTGATGTTTGTGTCTCCAACTTTCCAAGAAGAAGTAGCAGAATCCCAATACAAGTAATCACCGTAATTGTTTCCGCTGTAAATTGGTTGATGCAATTCGTTGAGGCCAATCTCATGTGTTAATGGATTGTACCAAAGCGCTCCAGTGAATCCAGTCAAACTCGTAGAATTTCGAATGGGATTGACGTAGAAACCAGTAGCTCCTGCATTCAGTGCGACGCCGGATGCGTTCAACGCAATACTGTGGCTGTGCTGACCAGTGGCTCCGGCCAAAGCACCGATGGCAACGGCAAAGGCGCCCTGACCGGTTTGACCGGCTCCAGCACCAAGTGCAACTGCCTGAATGCCTTGAGTGTGTTGACCGGCAAAATCACCAACGGCAACTGCCAGACTGCCTTGAACCGTTTGACCGGCCACATAACCGATTGCAACTGCCCCAAGGCCTTGATTGAATGCACCCGAGTCGTGGCCAAGCGCAACTGATCCATTCTGACCGGTTTGACCTGCACCATTGCCAATGGCAATAGAATGATCACTTTGGGCGTTTTGACCGGCCTGAGCACCAAGCGCAACTGCGTAATCACCCTGACCGGTTTCACCCGCATGGGCGCCAAGGTTGATTTTTGTGTCTCCAACCGTCCACGAGCCAGTGGAACCAGTTGGTGTCCAATACAAATAATCTCCATAATTTGTTCCATTATCGGCTATGGAATATGGATTGGCCGTTTTAACCAATGGAATGTAATACAAACCATCGCCAACGCCGTTTGTGAATCTGGCTTGGATGAAATTTTCCACTACAGATGATGGAGTAGCTGGAACTGGCCATGTCGTTCTTGACCCACCAATTCCAAATTCACGATTGACCTGAGTAACTGCACCATTGCCAAGCAAAACGCAATTGCTGCTGCTGAAGGCATCAGTGTTGTGTCCAAGGGACACATTATTGTCGCTGTTGGTGTTTTTGGAAAGGGAATTGTTGCCAATCGCAATGTTGGAATCACCAAATTGAGCAATGGTCGGGCTGGTGAAATTGAACAAGGCGTTTTCACCGATTGCTATGTTGTTATTTCCCTGCAAATTGTGATTCAACGCATTCACACCCACTGCAATGTTGTGTTGTCCTCCAGTGTTGTTTCGCAGTGCGCCGTAACCAACAGCCGTGTTGTTCAAATTTCCAGAACTGCTTGGTGGAATTGTGGTGCTCGAACTAAATGTGCCGATCGTAGTGTTTCCACTCAAATCACTGACATACGGCCCTGATAGTTGGTTGAATGAAAGCATATTGGATGTATGAGATTATAATATTACTTAATATAATATTTTAACCATTTATTCCATTTATTAACAATATCAATGAATTTGAGGATTTGAATCATTGCTTAATTGCAACAATTGACATCGGTTTCAATTCGGAACCGGAAATGGACGTTGGAATTTTTCAACTACTAAAGGATCCGGCATGACAAGCTGCATGCGTCCAAAGAATGACACATCTGGCAAAGTTTTCAGTTGTGGAACCACTGGTTTTTGCGTTTCAACTAAATTGGTCGAATTTATGCCAAACAATGCAGACTCAATGTCGATTGAATTGTGCGAGAATGCTTCACGTGGCATCTGACCCGGAATTATACCCATGCACGGGAGAGCAGGATTGTATGCAGCACCAGATGCACCATTCTTGTATTCATTATAATCCAGTGATTTCGTGATGATCCGTTGTTCTAAACAATAGTTTGAACACGTGTTTTTATTTCTAGTGGAGGCCATTTGAGAGAAAATGCGATATTCAATATGCAATGATATATCACTATATTATTATTTTGCATTTTAATCCATGCATGAATATGCTTTGAGTAATTTATCACGATTCGTTTCCAGTATACTTCCGGTTTTGAATGCATCAATCAGGCATAAATGAAAAGCATCCATTGTGGGATAAGCAAACAAACAACCTAACAACATGTCAATTATCGCATCATTCGCATCATTCGCATCATTCGCATCATTCGCATCATCATTGTTTGTTTGCATGCACTCATTGTATAACTTGATTTTTGCATGGTGCGGATGTTGCAACACCAATGCTTTCAACTCTGGCAACTCAATGACTTTTGATTTGACATGTTTAAGCGACGCATTAATCGCGGCTTGATCGTAATCCATGAGTCCAAACACCTGCAGAAATTGGGCCCGGTACATCATGTCTGCATCAACTTCATCGTCCTCAATTTGCTCAAATGTTTTATATGTGCACACAAAATCCGTTTTGTACATGGTTCCCCAGTTTATGCATATTTTGCATCGTTCTATCTAAATGTGTTTTTCACAATTTCAATTTCAAATATATTTGTCAGGGATAATTGATATAAACAAAAAGCATTTGATTTAATAAAAAGAGATGACAACGACAACCCCTGAATTCAATAAAATAATTTCGGATTTTGTGGCCGACATTGCAACCGTGTTTCCCGAACACGCGGATGCGTGTGCCGCGGTGCGCAGCACGGACATGGTTCAAGTGTATGAACATTGTAAGCGCATTTATGCGCCCCAATTTTTCAACATTTTGTATCGAAATGACACCGTCTTATTTGCGGACCCGATTGAGTTGTTGCCCGGTTTGAATTTTAAGGCGCTGTGGGAGACGTCGGATATTAGCAATGCGACAAAGGAAGCGGTTTGGAAGTATCTGCAACTCGTCATGTTTTCGGTGGTTTCGGATTTGTCGGACACATCCACCTTTGGCGATGCGGCCAAATTGTTCGAAGCGATTGATGAGAGCGTGCTGAAGTCCAAGTTGGAAGAGGTCATGCAGCAGATGCAGGACATGTTTAAGGACGGCACTGAACAAACCCCGCCGCCGCCATCTGAACCGGATGGGGGCGCAGAAGGGGGCACCGAGGGGGCTCCCCCAAAGGGGTTCCCAGCAGGTATGGACCCCAATTCCATGCACGAGCATTTGAACGGGCTGCTTGGTGGCAAAATCGGGAACCTTGCTAAAGAAATTGCCGAAGAAACCGCGGCGGAGCTGAATTTGGATGCAACGGATGAAGCATCGGTTCAATCGGTCTTTCAGAACCTGTTCAAGAACCCGGGAAAGCTGATGGGAATTGTCAAGAGCGTGGGACAGAAACTGGATGCCAAGCTGAAGTCGGGAGAAATCAAAGAGAGCGAAATCATGCAGGAAGCCAGCGATTTGATGAACAAGATGAAGAAAATGCCGGGCGTGAACAATGTCGCCGACCTGCTGAAAAAAATGGGAATGGACGGCGGCATGGGCGGAATGGCAGACATGGCGAAAATGGCAGCGAGCATGGGGCTGGGTGGAAAAAACACCAAAGTCAACATGGGCGCAATGCAGAGCCATTTGAATCAAAACATAAAGACCGCCAAGATGAAAGAGAGAATGCAGCAGAAATTGGAGCAGCGCAAGGCCGATGCCCAAGCCGCCGCCGCTAAACCGCTCGTGTTTAGCACGGGTGAAAAGGTGGAGCGCACGCCTCGATTTCCGGCCCCAACCGCTGATGTGGCGTCCTCGGACCCTTCTCCTGTAGTGGGGTCCGCCGAACCAACCGCTGCTAAGAAAAAGAAAAACAAGAACAAGAAATAAAGAATGAATAAATAAAGAATCTATCAGTAAATATAAATAATAGTTCCATTTATATATACTCATAAGCATTGCATATAAATAGAAACACAATGACTGCATTTTGGCTGAATGACCCCACAGTGTTGTTTAATAATGCGGGCATCACGGAGATTGTTCCCATGACCGGCATGAATCGTGAATCCAGGCTGAATGCCATTAGTAGAATGATCATATTGCTGACAATTTTAGGATATTTGCTGACGCTGTCTTATAAAATCATTCTACTTGGTGTCATTTCTTTAGCCATGATTGCGTTTTTATACGTTGCACAAGGCAGCAGCAGCGCAGCAGCCATGCCAACGCCATCAGGCAAAAAAGAAGGGTTTTCAAATTATGCAAACTACAACACCGGGCGACGACGCATGACGAAGGTTGCAGCGGCTTCCTCTCCCTCCGGGTTGACATTTCAGGCCCCCACGCCGCAAGACCCGCTCATGAATGTGCTGCTGACCGACATCGTGGATAGACCCAACCGTCCCGCAGCAGAGCCGGCATTCAATCCGAAAGTGGAGCACGCAATCAATGAGTCCACGAAGCAATTTGTCGTGGACGATTTGGGCGGCAACCCCAATTTAGAAGACCGTCTCTTCCGTGATTTAGGCGACAACTACGAATTCAGCAATTCCATGCGCAATTATTTTGCAACCCCGAACACCCGAATTCCCAATGACCAGCACGCCTTTGCGGAATACTGCTACGGCGACATGATTTCATGCAAGGAGGGCAACATGATGGCATGCGCTCGTGCCAATCCGGTTCTTGGGTCCATCACCGGCGCACAATAACGCCCGGTTTAATGCAAAATCCACAATCCACAATTAATAAAATATATTTATTAAATATATCATATTTGTTAAATATATCACACCCACAACACAACACAACACAATACAACACAACACAATGGTTGACAATCAGGTTATGGCGGCGTATGTCAAGGACTACGCTTTTGACAATCTCTCCCGCATTGGCGAGGATGGCTGCAGTTTAGGGCAACGCGGCATCCAAAACGTGGAAGCGTCCAACTACATGCTGCAGAACTTTTTTTCGGATGACTGCACCATGAAGCGTCCCATCGAGTTCGCCACCAGCCAGCCCAACATCAACTTCACGGGCGGGCATCAAGTCGGCGCCGGAGGGTGCAACATTGACACCAATTCACAGCTGCTCATCGGCGGCAGCGCGCTGACTCGTCCCCGTTGCCGTATCAGCCTGTTTCAGCGCCCCTTTGCAACCGTGCCGTTCATGGGCCGCGGCCAGTCCAACCCGTATCTGGAGTCCCAGCTGCAGCAGGGCGATTACATGACCAACAAGCGCAGCATCAACCTCCTTTCGGAGCAGACCATGTCCACCAACTATCCCCTCATTCCGTCCATCGCATCCACCATCACGAATCCCGCCAACTTGGTGGAAGGCGTGGCGTCCGATGGCTGGGTGCGCGGCGGTGCAACCACCCGGGACATGTATTATGGCGACGGACAATGCAAATACTAAATTTTTAGTCCTGGTTAAATTATCATTTGTGTAAAACATTTTGCACACATGATACAATGATACAATGATATGAATCAAAATCACTGCACCTCCCCGTGCAGCGTCGCCAGTTTTGTCAGATTCTGAATGTATTTCATAGTTTTGGCCTGATTTTCGGGTCCCATCTCTCGCACCGGTTTGCGAAACGTGTCCACCTTTTGCATAACCGCGTTCCCCATGTATTCTAAATCCTGCGTGTAATCCTTATCCAAAAAGAACCCAATGTCTCCCCCCTCGATCTGGTCAGCGTATGGTTCGACAATGAAAGTGATCCAGGTATTCAACAATGCGCGCGGGTTTGTTTTTTTTAAGAGAAACAGCGCAGTCTTTGCGGAATCAATGTCCGCATTGTCCGGAAACACGCTCTGGATGTCCTCCACAAAGTCGGTGAATTGACTCAAGAACGCCTTCAACACGATTGATTTATCCGACATTGAGAGAAAATGAAGATAATAGTATGCATTCTTACTATTATTTTAAATGCATTTTTATCATAATTTAAATTTGGTTAAGGTTTATCGACGCATGCCTTGTTGTTGCCCTTGTTGTTGCCCTTGGTGCGCCTGCATGATTTGAGCATTTCTCTCCTTTTCTAGCTTTTCAAGTGTGACATCGGGCCCAATGCGCGCCTGTTTCTCCTCAATTGCTGGACACTCGATGCTTTGATTGAAGTCAATGGTTGCGTAGTTGTAAAGTTGGCGCAGGCCGCCGCCCCCCTTTGCTGAAAGGTCGTCGCTGCTCTGGTCCAAAAAGCTGTAATTGTCGGACACCACCCCAAACCCGCCCATGAACTCGCTGGAAGTTGAAAACGGCGACGGCTCGCCATTGAACCCCGTCGCAATGTTGTTTTGCTGCGTGTCCATCGGTTTCAAGTGGTTCGTGATTTGGTCGCCGTAAAGCACCGCGTGGTTCTGGTTGAGCAGCAACAGGGCCGGCACCCGGTTCACGTGCGGCGGCAAAATGATTTGCTGCCCGTCCTCCAGCACAATGTACCAGGCCCCGGTTTCGCCCTTGACGCGCTTGTCGATGCACATGTAGTGTATTCCTTCCTTAATTTTGCTCTTGGCCAAACGCTGCAAGAGAGATTTCGATTTGTCGCAAAAATTGCTGTAATAAAGTATGCTGCTCATGGTGCCGGTTTAGTAACATGCATCTTAATATTATCATTTTTTTAACTCATTGTTTTCAACATGAAATAAATGAATCAAATCAGTCAATGCATCAAACCATCAAACATCAAACAATATCAAACAATGCATCCGCATCAAATAAATGATTTTGTTTGCATTTATTCGGGAGGTGGTAAACATTCTAGGTCATTTTCATATTCATTGGGTTGGTTTAACAGATAATCCCATTGTATTAATCCGATTAAAAGTCTGCACTCGTTCGCACAAGTATTGATGTTTTCGGAAAATAATTTAAACGTTAAATTGTTTGGACGATTCGTTTGAGAAAGCCAAAACACTCTATCATATGTGTTTGCATTCCAATATGGCAAATACTTTGAATATTTTTCATGAGGAATTGGATATGTTGGGTTTTGTTGAGGATATTTGTATCCAGAATACTGATGTCTTGGTTCCACCGGGGTGTTGTTTTTCCACCATTCCTCTGTTGAAACCTTGTACAGGGTGGAATTATTCAGATTTTCGACTGTTCCGCCTTGTTTAAAATAAATATAACATTGAACCAACTGATTGGTCAATGCTTGTATGTTGGCATGTTTAAATGGCACTACTATATTTTTTCCTCTCATGGATGCATTGGTGAATATATTTATTGCAGTAGTGGCATCATACGGTTGTGAACAATTGTCCCACCCAAATACAAGAACTGGAATACTCAATGCCCATGCACTAAAATGGGCGGTTTGCTGCGAACGGATTGCCACATTACCAGATTTATTTATGTCCATGTGAGCATTTGTTGTGACAATGGTTGTTATAGGGTAGCCATTCATTCCTAAATCATTGATAAAATTTGGAAGTTTTATGGAGCGATATATTCCATTGCAGTCCAGATTATAATATGTGTCCTGATTTGTCGGATCTGCATAATTGTCCAACATTATTTCACCATGCCTAATAATGAAAATATTGGAAGGGCCCATTGGAAGATGTGTATAATTGTCCGGATTCGTCAATTGTAATAAATTGTTTTGAATGTAAGTTGGTGTGAATGTTTTTTCATATTTAGCGTGCATGCTATACATGATATCATCATCCGTCAGCGAGGATGAATTGGATGCCAGATTGGATTTAGCCAATCCAGGTATGATTCCGTCTGGAAATTTATTCACGGGACAACCGGCATTGCATTTATTATTATTATTATTATTATGGGTTGTTTCGTCCGGCTGTGTTGGGTCGGAAGTAGGGGTGGTGGCATCGAACAAATGGCTTGATATTTTACCTTGCCACCACGTGAACAACAATATTATAAGCAATAGTAGAACAAACAAAATAGTCAATATTTTGTGCATTGTGTATATACATATATATGGATTCATATATTTATTAATAATAAATTATCACAATTATACATAATAGACATACATTGAATTTGAATTTAATATGAAACTAAATGGTGCCCGCAGAGACATCAATGGCTGGATTTATCTCTCCATCTACGGCGATCCGTATAAGCGCGGGTTCGCGCACGGCCATTTAGTCGCCCCCGAGTTGGTTCAAATCATGGAGATGTTGGAGTTTTTCTTGTATGAAGAATACGGCCGCACGTTTGCGTTCTTCTGCGAAGTGGCGGATGACTTCTTTCGCCCGCAGATTGAGGCGCACTTTCCGGAGTTCTACGAAGAGATGCGCGGCATTGCCGACGGCTCCAAGCAGCCGCTGCGCAAGATCGTGTTTTGGAACTGCTTTGTCAGTTTTGACTACATGTTCTCCCACTTGTCCGACGTGCTGAACGAGCCGCACAACCAGCACTTGAAGTCGAAGCCCATTTATGCTGATTTTGTGGAAGGCGTCGTTAATAAAAAGGCGAGCGGTGGCCTGGAGGGCGGCGGCGCCCAGGACCGCTGCAGCGCGTTCATTGCGGTGGGCGACTACACGACGGACGGCAAGATTGTGTGCGCGCACAACTCGTTTGACAACTACATCAACGGGCAGTATTCGCGCGTCATTATGGACTTGCGTCCCAGCGGCGGGCACCGCATCCTCATGCAGTCGTTCCCCGGCGGCATTCATTCAGGGACCGACATGTTTGTCACCAGCCGCGGGCTGTTTGGAACGGAGACCACGATGGGCGGGTTTCATGCGTATGAAAACAAGGACCCGGTATGCTGCCGCATTCGACGGGCCATGCAGTACGGCAATTCCATGGATGACTACGTTGCAATGCTGACCAAAGGGAATTCGGGCGACTACGCGAATGCGTGGCTCTTTGGCGACACGCGCACGAATGAAATCATGCGACTGGAGCTGGGACTCAAATATGTGGATGTCCAGCGCACCAAGAACGGCTGCTTCATCGGGTTCAATGTCGCGTTCGACCCGCGCATCCGCAACCTGGAGTCGTCCAACACGGGATGGGACGACATTCGCCGCCATCAGGGCGCGCGCCGTGTGCGCTTGGAGCAAATGATGGAGGAACACAAGGGCCGGCTGGATGTTGACACTGCAATGCGGCTCATCGGCGACCATTACGACGTGTATTTGAACAAGATTAACCCCTGTTCGCGCACCACGTGCTCGCACTACGACCTGGACGCGCGCGAGTTCATGTCGCAGGCCGACCGTCCGAAACCGTTTCAGCCGCGTGGAGCAGTGGACGGCACGGCGATTGACACCGAGACGGCCAAGCGGATGCAGCTGTGGGGGCGCTGGGGCAGCTCATGCGGGACAGGATTTTTTAAGGACGCGTTTTGCGACCGCAACATGATTTGGAACACGTATCGCCCGTACCTGCATGACCGCCCGTCGCAGCCGTGGACGCTGTTTAGTCTGAATGGCGCGCATGCGCATCATAAAACGCGCCGATTATTCCGCACCAGTGGCAAAACCCGAAAACGTGTCTAACAAATGTTTACTGTTTTCCTATATAATTTCATGCAATGAATGTGCATTTCATGAACCAATTTGTTTAGGTGCGTTTCTTCCTGTAAGTGCGTTTCTTCTTATTCATACTCTTTTTCCTGTAAGTGCGCTTCTTCTTATTCATACTCTTTTTCTTGTGTGTGCGTTTCTTCGAATATCCACTTTGCTTTCGCTTATGGCCGCTTCGCTTGTGTCTTGTTTTTCCGCCTTTATCAGCTGCATCATCATCTTCATCATATTCAGCCATCATGGCCTTAAGATCAGCATCGCTAATGCCATGTTCTTTAGGTGGGTTCAATTTGTTGGCTTCTTCGTCGGCTTTATATTTGGCTGACATTTCATTTGCTTCTTTGTTTAAACGACGCAAGTTTTCGTCATTTTGTTTTTGCTCTCTGATTAAACGAGCATAATCTGCGGCATGTTCTTCTTGGGTTGTTATGTTTGACCATGACAAATCTGACAAATCTGGTTGGTCATTAGCTCCAGCCATTAATTCCTGCATTAATGCTTCAACATCATCATCATTAATCTCAGGAACCTTGGACATTTTGTATTATTATTGCTTATACATTAACTCAACAAAAACATTGGTAAAAATGAGTAAAGAAACAATGATTTAAACATATGTCATTATGCACAAGTATTTACTCATTTTAATCGTTTGATGGAAGATTTGCTTAAACAGCTGTGTCATAAATACGCGGACGATGAGTTCATGATGGGGAAACTGGCCGCGCACATCAATCAACTGCCCGCGGCAATGGATGCCGCCGTTCAGGCGCGCGACGACAAGGCGCAACGCAAGCAAATGTTGATAACCGCGTCCGACGAGTTCATCGAGCAGTTTTTGAACGAGTCGCCGCAGTACCATTATAACGCCAACGTGGAACTGTTTTTCGTGTATAATCCGGACGCGGAGTGCAACTACAGCGTGATCAACGAGGACGACATACTGCACCCCATTCTGACCCAGATCAGCGGCAACCGCGAACTCATGCCGTGGAAATACAAAATCAAGAACCAGGTGCTGCGCCGCATCAAGGACCGGGACTTGCTTTCGTCCATCCCCGAATCGCAAACCATCCAGCGCACGCTGAACATGCTGTGTCCGTCTCTGTTTCGGACGCGGGACTGTGCGAAATACTTTCTCACGGTCATCGGCGATGTCATATTGAAGAAGACGGTTGTCATAGATGATTCGTCTGATTCGTCTAAATCCGGCGTGGAACCCATTTACATTGCAAATCCAAAGTCGCGGCAGTTCATAAAAGGACTCAGCCAAGAGTGTAGCACGATGTTTGGCATGACGTTGCTGTCCGCGTTCAAATTTAAATTTTACGAGTACGCATTCAGCGAATGTCGTCTGATGGACATGAACGATGTGGCCATGGATGCCTTTTCAGCGCCGTTCAAACACCGGCTGATTGACATTTTTTGCGTGGCGGCACACTATTCGCAGCGGTATGAAAACGCAGAACAGTTTTTGAATGTGCAGTGCAAGGACACGGCCGCGCATCATCGGGTTCTGTATTTGAAGCATCATCCAGAAGACGCCCTCATTGACAAATTCGTGTCGACCTGCACGGAGCCATCGCCGCAAAGCAACATGAGCATTTCGTGGAAGAACATGATGTATTTGTGGAAGGTGTTTATTGATGACGAGAGAATTCCGAACGTGTTTTTCGCGCACGCGCTTAAGGCACGCCTGATGCAACGGTTGTCCGGTTATTCCGAAACGGCGGATTCGTTTATGCAGTTGACCAGCAAGCACCTGCCGCTGGTTGCGCGCTTCAAGGATTTCTGGACGCAGACCATAACCGTGAATCAGAATGACGAAGACGAGCTGGAAATCGACGAAATGACCGCGTTGTTCAAGCAGCACCATCATCATCAATTGCAACAGCTGGAGCAGCCGTCTCCGCAACTGCAGAGCCACAACCACACGGATGCCGCATTTCTCGGGCTCATTCGACATTTTTATCCCGACGTGGTCATCGAAAACGACAAGTACTTGATGCACACGAGTTGCTCGCTCTGGAACAAGCGCGGGGATGTGCTGGCCGCCATGCACAATTACGTGGTTTCAACCACCGCACAGCCCACGCCTTACAAGGCGTATGAATTCTACTGCCAACAACAGAGATTGAAACACAAGAACAACTCAAACACGCTGAATGTCAGTAAAAAGTATTTCGAAAAAGTATACAACGAGAATAAATTTTAGAGACATAATATAAGTCATTGCATAGTTGTATAGTTATAGTTTGTTATTTGATTTAGGTTGAACATGTCCGCCGTGCCTCCAACGCCTGCAGCAGCAGTAGCAACAGTAGTGGAAGCGGCAGATATGCCAGCGTCTCCTGCAGCAGCAGTGGCAACAGTAGTGGACGCGGCAGATGCGACAGCGTCTGCAATAAAAGCAGTAGAAGCTGTAGTAGAAGCAGAACCTGCACCTGCACCTGCACCTCAGCCAGTGGTGGCAGACGAAGCTGTGCTTCCAGAAGAAGCCATCAGTCCAATGGCGCGATTGTATCAAGAATTGTCATCCATGAATCTTTTTGAAGGCCAAACGCAAGAACATATCATTGGCATAAGACAGCAAGTTGAAACTGGACTGCAAGCATTCAATGCAGTTCCAAATGCGTGCCAAATCATGCATGATGCCATTGTGGCCATTGCCGCCATAAGAGCAAATGGTGTGCGGTTCAATCCCGAAATCGGACGTCTGTCTGATTTTGTGGACCATTGCAAGCTGTTGATATCCATTAATGATGGGAACGCTGCTGCAGATGGGTCTGTGTCTGTCTCTGTGAAAGCAACATTAGAAACATTAAAAGAAGACCCGCGATTCAATAACAGTTCATATAGACTAACTGTTGACCAAGCTAAAATTGGCGACATTGAAACCCAACCCCAAATTGGAACCCAAATTTCTCTCGTTTTAAGGATTGGAGAAGTGTTTAATGTTCCCGTGTTTACGGTTTACGTCATGCAGAACGTGTTTGACAACACACAATTCGATTCCAAACCAGCAACCCAAAACATCGTCGCGTCTCCGCTGACGCACAATTTGAAAACCATTGCAACCTGCAGTCGAGTGGACCTCATGCTTGAGCTATTGCTGCATGCGACGCAGTCCGACCCCTACGACCAGGTGAATGTCTTGATTGCTCACAGCATAAATGAATCGAGTGTTTCGAAGTTCAGAGACTCAAATCCGAATGAGGTCATTGCAGCAGAACGCGCCCAATTTTTCAAATTGCTTCTACTTCCAAATGAACACTTGCAATCTCTCATGACAAAGGCATTGCTCATTGCAATTATCCAAAATCAGAGTGTCATGACCTCTGATGGAAAGCGATTTTCTGACATGTTTCCAAGCGGACAATATGGCCAATACTTTGGGGATGCTGTGTATAAAGCGACAACTAATCCACAAGAACAAGGACCAATCATGCTTCCATCCCATCCAATGACCCGAACCGACATCATTGTTGCTGCCATAACGGCGGCAAATGACGCAATGGGCCGCAATGCAAACATTGTGGCAGCGGGCGGTGCCGCGGTGTCGTATTACATGACCGATTTTGTGAGGGGCATGCACAACGGGGAGTTTGAAGGTGTCATTGCAGAGTCTGGATTGGATGTTCTTGCTCTTGACGCTCTTGAAAAGGGCTGTGCCGGCATCCCAATGAACGACATCGACTGCTTTGTTTTTGGCGACGTCTCGCGCCAATTTTTGATGCTGTTTTCTCTCTACATGATGATTCTGTATGCCAATTTTTATGAGCGTCCAAAGCAGTATGGCGTGAAGGAAGCAGTACGCACGCAAGACACGCGCATTCAATTCAAGCTTTCGCCTGATGACAACATTGACTTGTTCATGTATGGAGATCACAATGAGGACGCAAACACCAGGTTGATTAGCAAGACGTTGAAAAAAAATCCGAAAGTACAGCTGGTGACACAAGAAACCAAGTGTTTTTCTCAACTGTCGACCCCATTGTGTAGCGGCAATTCATGCGCCGTGGATGGATACTACACCCAGCCGATTGATTTGGTCAAAAAGGACATTGATGATTTTTTGGCATTGTATGAATCTCTCTATTTTGATGTTGCAAAAGATAAAGATAATACAGACCGGCTGAGAGCGCTGTTGACAAGCCAATACGCAGCCAATGTGGACAACATGGTTTCCATGAAAACCACGATGCTGGACCTCATTTGCATTTTTTGCAACGAGGACAAGGCGCTGTTCATTCGCATTTTCATGGCGCGTAAAAACCCGAAAGACTTTGCCCGGTTGCGCGTCTTCATCGAGATTTATTTGCTGCAGCTGCTTCGAAAAAAGGATGCCACGTTTTTGAAATACAATGCCGTGTTGATTGGTGAAATTAAAAAACTCCGTGTCATGATGAGTGCATTGAATGAAAAGTATTACTTGGAACAGGGCAACATTGCGGCGGTACACGCTGCAACTGCGGAAACCCTGAATGCCGACCGTGCCAATTTTTTGAAATTGCTGCGCAGCATCGGACGAAAAATTGTGCTTATCCCGGACCCGTTAAATGACGTAGTTCCTGCAACATTCCGCAAAGAAACTGGACGGCAGACAATCGACTTCTTTGAAGATGCACGAAATCCGCAAATGAAGTATCCATTCAACATGCGCCGACACATGGTGGACCTTTATGGAACGTATGTGCGCGCAACAACTCATGCTGACACTGACCAATCGTTCATCAATCATGTATATGATATGTGGTTGGACAATGTGTTTCAAGAAATGCCCTTCATTCCAAAGGTCAAAGAAGCATTTCGAGAGAAAATGGGTCAAATAATTGACAAAACCCAAAATCCCCTGTATTTTGAAGTGGGATTTGCAAACATGATTGTTAGGTCGCCCGAAATGCTCGGATTGCTCACTCTTCTCAATCAAGTAAAAGGAAGCGATGCCATGTTCAAACCAGATGTGAATCGCGCAGAAAAAAGAAAGTTCACTGGAAGGTTGTTGGGTCCTCTTAGAAATTTAATCAGTAAAGACGGCCCTGAGCCCAAAGCATCCTATGTTCTCCAAATATACAAGTGTCATGCTGATTCGAGAGCGATGTTGCCAGCATTTGTGAGGAGTGTGTTGCCCATTGGACCAGACGAACCGAGGTTGTTGTCAACTATCGATCGCCCCCATGAGTATGATGATGCAGTTAATGAAGCCATTGGGCGCATCATATTGGAATGGAACAGGGCCACGAGTGTCCCCAAAGGTGGTGCCACAAGGAAACGCAAACGGGTGTGCAAATTGAGTGCGAAGACACGACGACGTGTCAGTAAATGGTTTAAAGGGAAGCGACGTGCTACGCGTAGAAAAAACAAGGCGAACAGTGGAAAGCATGCGCGCACCCGCAGGGCCTAGATGTCGATGATTATGCATTCAAAAAAATGAATCAACCCTGATTTATTCATTTTTAGATTTTTAGAAATCATTGATAGCTTAATGCTTCCTGTGCTTGCGGCTCTTCTTAAGATCGGAGATGCGAACGGCGCCGAACTTGCCCTTCTTGGCGGTCCAGCCGTGCTTTGCTAAACGCTTCTCTCGCTTGGCGGTTGCGTGCTTCTTGGCGCTGACAATGCGGCCGTACTTGTTCATGAGCAGCTTCTCCTTGGTGAGACCGGGAGTGCCGTCGGTCTTGTACGCGGTGCCGTGAAACACCTGGGCGCGAGAGCCGCGAATGAATTCGAACTTCTTGCCGTGGATGTGATAAAACCCGTCGGCCGAACGCGTGTGGTTTCTTCCCATTGGATTTGATTGATGTATTATATTTTAACGAAAGAAAAAAAAACATTGCAAAACATTTGGCAGGTTGATTAAATTTAAATTTAATTAAATTGATTCCGTATAGGCTGGCCGTAACCCGCCGGCGCACCCGTCCAGCTTCTGTAAACATTGGTCGGGCGATTGGCCTGCGTAAAACAATCGTTGCGTTGTGCCGTTGCAGTCCGAATGATTATGCTAAACACTTTGAAATTGACCACAATGGGCACAACTTCGCCGCCAGTGCCCGTTTCCACAAGCTTTTTGTTGATGGGTAGATAGCACCGACATTTCTTAAGAGAATAATAATTGTATCCTGACATTTTATTGTGTGCGTGCGTAATAAAATGTGTGTATAAATAAAATAATAATCAATCACAACGACACAATTGTAATGGATCCTTTTCATTTGTTTAATCGTGGTTCTCGAAATTACGAGAATGAGCGTGTAGTTAAAAATGTTTCTACTCCTCCAGTTTTCCCAGATAAACAATACACCAAAATATTGTTTATAGTTGGACATTCCACTGTGTGTGAAGACACGAATCTAGGTTGCAGTTCGTTGCCAGTGTTTAGTCCACCGGTCGATGTTCTCTTCACTGCAAGTTATGGCGACTTGCTTGGAATGCATGGTCTTTTTTATGATGTTTTGCGACGATTTTGTTCCGGACTAAGAGTGCAACAACCACCCCAATTTTCATTGCCAACAATTGCAAAGGTATTAACACACATGAACCGGTCTCCACCTCCGGGCTCAACCGGTTATTTTCACAACCTTAATTTGAGTTTTCATGAACAAAGAAGCGAAACAAGTAATATGTTTTTGTTTCAACCAGGAGAAGGGTTAGACAGAATCGAAGCAAGTGGTGTCTACCTTATTGACCCCACTAACATTCGCAGTTTACTTCCCACAACTAGGAATGGTGATATTGAAAGCCATAATTTATTTTCAAATGCTGATTTATTGACCCGTCTTGGAATCACCAGGCCTGTAAGAGATGTTGTTCAATCCAGAGTCAATGATAAAGGAAATGCGGTTTACAGATACAATAATCCGTCATTTGCAAAAACTAGAGGTGCAGATCCTAGGGCGCAACGAATCAAACTGTCTTATCTTTTGTCTGAATTTGAAACCAAAGAACCAGGCATATTAAACAATGCGCTCGTGGTGGTTGCATCATGTCGTGGATTTGAAGGCGCTGATGAAAGCTATGGCATTGGTTATGAAAGTCCACACACACACGAGTTTGGGTTCGACCCAGGTGCAATGAGTGATGGCGGCGGAAACAAAAAGAGAAGCAAGCACAAGAGGCGGAATCATAAGAAGAGGAGTCATAAGAAGATGAGTCATAAGAAGAGGAGTCATACGAGGCGGCATTGACCACATGAAAAATAATAATCCCAATAAAACAAAAAATTGAAGGAACTTAAAGCGAATAAATGGATGTCATGTATCTCTTTATTTCATACAACAATCAGAACAATGGCCTCATCAACCGAATCAACTCTATCCAGCAAGTATCAGAAAATGACGGACTTGGAGCACATTCTCAAGAAGCCCGACACCTACATTGGGTCCATCCAGATGACCGAATGCACCGAATACACGACTATAACTGATGAGAAAGAAGGTGGGGCGACAAACATCGGTCTGGCGACCTTCACGCACATTCCCGCGCTCTACAAGCTGGTGGACGAAGGACTCGTGAACATGCGCGACCATGTCATTCGCCAGGCGCAGGCAATCAAGGACGGCAAGCCCGACGCGCTCCCTGTCTCATCGATTGAGGTGGAGGTGGACGCCGCGACGGGAACAATGACAATGACCAACGACGGCAACGGCATCGACATTGCGCAGCACCCCGAGCACAAGATGTGGATTCCCGAGATGATTTTCGGGCACCTGCGCACATCCACGAATTACGCGGAGGACAAGAAGGAGAAAATCGTCGGCGGGAAGAACGGTTTCGGATTCAAGCTCGTGCTCGTGTGGTCGACCTGGGGGTCGGTGGAAACCGTGGACCACGTGCGCGGTTTAAAGTATATCCAGGAATTCAAGGCGAATTTGACCGAGATTTGCCCGCCAAAAATCACCAAATGCTCCAGCAAGAAGCCGTACACGCGCATCTCATTCCGTCCCGACTACGCGCGCCTCGGCATTGCAGGGTTGACGCCGGACATGACCGCGTTGTTTGCAAAGCGCGTGTATGACATCGCCGCCGTGACGGATCGCAGCATCCGCGTCAAGTACAACGGCGTCGTCGTTCCCGTCAAAGATTTCAAGCAATACATCGGCCTCTACATTCGCCCTGAGGTCAAGCGCGTGTATGAGGCGCCCTCAGAACGCTGGGAATACGCCGTGTGCCTGACCAACACGGACGAGTTCGCGCACGTGTCATTCGTGAACGGCATTTGCACGTCCAAGGGCGGCAAGCACGTGGAATACGTCATGGGCCAGCTGCTGCGCAAGCTGGCGGCGTACATCAAGACCAAGAAGAAAGTGGACGTCAGGCCGGCGACAATCAAGGAGCAGCTGACACTGTTCTTGCGATGCGACGTGGAGAATCCCGCGTTTTCCAGCCAGACGAAGGACGAGCTGACGACGACGAGCGCAAACTTCGGCTCGGCCTGCACCGTGAGCGACGAGTTCGTGGAAAAAGTCGCGAAGATGGGCGTCATGGAGGCGGCCTGCGCTTTAACGGAAGTCAAAGAAGCCAAAGCGGCGAAGAAGACGGACGGCGCCAAGACGCGCACGATTCGCGGCATCCCCAAACTCATCGACGCGAATTTCGCGGGGACGGAGAAGTCAGGGCAGTGCACCATCATCTTTTGCGAGGGAGATTCGGCCAAGGCGGGCATTGTGTCGGGACTGAGCAAGGAGGACCGCAACACGATTGGCGTGTATCCCGTGAAGGGCAAGTTCATGAACGTGCGCGGCGAGGCGGCCAAGCGCATTGCAGAAAACACGGAAATCGCGGAAATCAAGCGCATCCTGGGACTGGAGAACAGGCGCGACTACACGGCGGAAGACGTGGCCAAGCGGCTGCGATACGGCAAGGTGCTGTTCATGACGGACCAGGATTTGGACGGGTCGCACATCAAGGGCCTCGGCATCAACCTGTTTCAGAGCGAGTGGCCCACCCTGACGCACATCCCCGGGTTCATCGGGTTCATGAACACGCCGATTCTGAAGGCGCGCAAGGGACAACAAGAGCGCGTGTTTTACAACGAGGGCGAGTTTGAAGCGTGGAAAAGCGCTGGTGTAAGCGGAGCGGCTGGTGGAAGCGGAGCGGCAATCGACGTGTCAACGTGGAATGTCAAGTATTACAAGGGTTTGGGAACCAGCACGGGGCGCGAATTCCGCGAGTATTTCGAGCACAAGAAGATTGTGGACTTTGCACACACGGGCGAGCAAAGCGACGACGCGATTGACCTCGTGTTCAACAAGAAGCGCGCCGACGACCGCAAGCAGTGGCTGTCCACTTATAATCGCGCCGACCATCTGGACACCAGCCACAAGAACGTGTCGTATGAGGATTTTATGACGCGTGAGATGAAGCACTTCTCCATCTACGACAACCAGCGCTCCATTGCAAACGGCATGGACGGGCTGAAAATCTCGCTGCGCAAAATCTTGTTTGCGGCGTTCAAGAAGGGCGGGCTCAAGACCGAAATCAAGGTTGCGCAGTTCAGCGGCTACGTGTCGGAGCACTCCGGATATCACCACGGCGAGGCGAGCCTGAACGGGGCCATTGTTGGCATGGCACAGAACTTCGTCGGCAGCAACAACATCAACCTGTTCGAGCCCAATGGTCAGTTTGGGACCAGGTTAGCCGGAGGGAAAGATTCTGCCAGTGAAAGATACATCTTCACGCAACTCAATGCAATCACGCGGCTCATTTACCGCGCGGAGGACGACGCCGTCTTGGAGTATCTGGACGACGACGGCCAGCTGGTGGAGCCCACATTTTACGCGCCGATTGTCCCCATGATTCTGGTCAACGGCACGAAAGGCATCGGCACGGGGTTCAGCACCGACATCATGTGCCACAACCCGCTGCAAATCATGGACCACATCCGAAACATGCTGCAGAAAAAGCCCGAGGCGGAATGGGGGCCAATCGAGCCGTATTACCGCGGGTTCAAGGGAACCATAACACCACTTGCATCCGCAACATCATCCGCAGCAGCTACTGCATCAACCAAGTTCCTGGTTAAAGGGATGCACAACGTGGACGCTGCAAAAAAGCAGGTGCGCGTGTCGGAGCTCCCGGTTGGTTATTGGACGGAGGATTTCAAGAAGCACTTGGAGTCGCTCATTGAAACCGGTGCGATCAAGGACTACGTGGACATGAGCACGGACACGGTGGTGGATTTCACGGTCACGTTTCCGGCCACGGCCGACTTTGGCGCACTTGCGTCAATGGTGGACCACGGGTCTTGCACGGCCGTGGAAAAGTTGCTGAAGCTTTACACGACGGAATCCACGAGCAACATGCACCTGTTTGACAGCCAGGACCAGTTGAAGAAATACGGCAGCGTGCACGACATTGTGCGGGACTACTACGCGACACGCCTGGCCCTGTATGGCAAGCGCAAGACGCACCAGCTGGCGGCCATGTCGGCGGAGCTCCGAATGTTAAGCAACAAGGCGCGCTACGTCCAAGAGCTGCTGGACGGCAGCATCGACTTGAGGCGCAAGCGCGGGGATGAGTTGATGGCCATGCTGCAGTCCAAAGGCTACGACCATGTGGAAGGCGACGAGCAATACAAGTATCTGCTGAAGCTGCCGATGGACAGCGTGAGCGAGGAGAACGTGCAGAAGCTGCTGAAGGAGAAGGGGCAGAGGGAAGCACAGCATGCCGCGCTGCAAGGCACCAGCATTGAACAGCTGTGGCTGGCCGATTTGGCGGAGCTGCGCGCCGAATACGTGAAACAGGAGGAGAAACGGGTGGCTTCCATGACGAGCGTGCCAATGGTTGTTGCAAAGGCGAAGGTCATAAAGGCCACTGTCAAGGCCAAGACCAACCCGAATCCCGTCCCTAGCAAAGCATAACTTGCATATTGAATTTATTGGATTGAAATGATGTGAGAGAGAATGAATAAAAAAAAAATGTTTTTATTGGTTTTCTCTCTTTTTAGATGTTCAAAGGTTCAAAGAACGAATGAACAAATGGTTTCGTGTTTGGTGGAAAGGCACGCGCGAATGGCTGCGGCGATTTCTTTTTCAGCGCATGAGCCCGATGGGTTGGTGGCGATGATTTCCTGAACTTGAGCGGCGAGTTCCACGCCCAAGCAGCCGGCATTGCGGTCAATGCACTGGCTCATGTGCAGTAGTAATTTATTCCATTTTGCGAGCCAGAGGGTGCCGGTCTTGCTGCGATAATGGCGAAGCGCGACAACGCAGATGATGCCGTAAATGCCGCAATAGCCGGGATTGTGCGTGTCTGAACCGTAGTTGATGTTGTATTTGGGGGAGATGGTGGTGTAATCTTTGGTGACGTTTTTTAGGGGTTTAACATGGTCGTGGTCGTCCAAGATGCGAATGCCGCAGAACCCGTTGCGGCCGTTGGATTCAAAGATGGCAATGTGGTGGGGGTTGGACTTGATTGCGCGGCTCTTAATCAGGACCAAGGAATGCGCATTGCCTCCACGGTGCTGCACATTGATGATGCGGAAACTTTCGAACGGCATGGCGTCGGCCTTGCCCTTGGTTCTTTTTGCAGTTCTGTTTGACACAAAGTAAGAGAGAGGCAGTGTTATGACATACGAGCGCGTGCTGTCCAAAGTGATGATGGGCCCACTTGGTTTGGGTTCAGACGAAACCAAATATCTTTCAAACTCGGTATTTCGACTGGCAGATTTCCTGAATAGTTCAATTCGGGCCATGGTTCTGGTTGGTGCTGTCATGGAAAACCCAATTGTCAAAGTAATTCAATTTTTTATTTTATTTTTATAATTCATACTAAAATAAAAATTATAAAGCACAATGACGCCGTTGCACCATTTATTGATGAGTGCATTGAAGAATGCGCTCATTGTCATCGCGGCATTCGCATTGTACGAGACAATTGAGGAGATGAAGCTGTTGTGGAAAACGCGCTTCCCCGAAAGCGTGAACATGCACGTGCATTATGGCCGGTTATTGCATTTAGTCAGCATATTCATATCGGATTTTCTGATTGGGTTGTTGATGTATCAATTGTTCAATTATGTGTATTGATTCATGACAATAAATAAAATAAATATTATGGTATGTCATAATATGTTTAAAAATATTGCGAACTTCAACAACACCAGTGATTATTTGCCATTATTTAATGGTGTTTTGATCACCGACTTGTTTGTCATATTGCTGTCAAACATGAAACTCATCAAATCATCCGTTTTGATAAAATGGTATGCAGATTACAATTTATCTGCCGTCATTGCAGATGTTTTGATTATCCTCATCGGTCTCATCATTGTTCGAGCCATTTATTATTATGTTTTTGCCGAATTTTCCATCCTGAAATTCATATCACTGGCTGTGGTTGTTCAATTTATACATGACCTGTTGTTTTATGCATTTTTTTCGGGGGTTCCAAGAGGCATGAACCGAATGTTGGACACATTCAAAGATTATGCAAAAGAAGTGTCTTACAAGGCAGTTTTGGCTGATGGCGGCATGATGATCATGGCATCGCTGATCGCATCATATCTAGCTGGTAGAAATTTGAATACGAATTTGATTGTCATGATTTTGTCCTTGTATATTCTGCCATACATATTATACAATTGAGAAAGGGAAAGGTTCGGTTCGGGGAACGTAGTTCCCCGGTCCGTAGGTTTTCTGAAAAGGAGGGGTTCGGGGAACTACGTTCCCCGGCTAGAACCACGGCTGCAGTTCCAGCGTCTTGTCGTTTTCGGCGGAGTAAATGGGACGATCAATCGGTTTGTACATGGTGCTGGCATCGCGCTTATATTGAATGTACGCCCGTGCTTCATTGTAGAGTTTTGGCACAAACATGTCGACCACAATCTTGTTGAGCGCGGCAATTTGACCGGGAATGTTGGTTGCCAAATTCATGGAGCTCTGCAGGAACACGCTGCGCATGATCATTTTCAGGTTGTCGCAGTCTTGCGGGCCGATCAAGTATGCGCCCTTGGACATGGCGTAGACGCCGTTGCGCAGCCCGTTCTGCACGATTTCCATGTTGCCCGTGCTGAAAAAAGCGTCGCTCAGCGCGGTGTTTTCCCAGTTGCCAATCATGGCGTCGCGAAACGACGAGCACGCGCTAGAATTCGGAATCTTGTCGTACATGGCGAACTGCTGCTCCACGGTTGGGCCTAAAATGTCAATGCGGCCATTGGACTTCATCGGCTTGCGCCCCGACGACACATTGGTCGGTTTGGACGAATAAGTTGAACCGTGAATTTGCTGGTGCTGCATGTTGATGCGTTAATGGGATTGTGTTGTGTGTATAAGTTATTGAATTATACACATATAATTATTTTTATTTATGTCGAAAAACTGCATTTAGTTTTCAACTCGGGGGGCATGTTGGCACTCCTTCGGTTCCTGCAGGTATGCCATTGAATTCACAAGGAACGTCGGGAGTTGGCTTCTTGCATTTTCCGGTTGAGTCGAACGTCCAAAAATCGGGACACTTCGGCACTTCGGGAGGCCATGAGACATCGCTTGACTTCTGATATAGAGCATACCCAATGAAAATCATGGCTGCAATCAGCATGACGATTGCAATGGTCAGCACAATGCGCTGAAAATTAAAGGAACCCAAATATGAGCCCGAATCCGGTGTGGTGGTGGGGTCCATTGTTGGATTGCGCGGATGTGGGATGCAGTGGGGATGTTGCTAAAATGGATGAAAATATATACTATGTTTTTATTATTATATTATTCTTCAAGATGGAAATAAATTCATTCAACACAATTCAATATTAAACACAATTCTAATTTCAATACTAATCCCGGTTGGCTTAACTCTTACCAACTTCTGCTTAAGTTGGACCGAATGAAATCTGCGTCAGACACTGATGCTCCAAAACCCAAGCTCAATGCATGCATTCAGCCAAGCCCGAGTGAAATAAATTACAACCACGTGTTGGAGAGAGAATCGATTGCAAAAGAAATTGCGAATATATTGGAGACATTTTACACAAAAAAAAATGATTTCATGATGAAGCGAGGCATATACGTGTATGGAAACCCAGGGGTTGGGAAGACCGAATTTGTGGTGCAGCTATTAAAAACCTTGAATTACGACATGGTTCGGTATGATGCAGGCGACATCCGCAACAAATCGGTCATTGACCTGATCACCAATCACAACATGAGCGAGCACAGCGTGATTTCGATGTTTCAAAAAAAACCGAAGCGCATTGCAATTGTCATGGACGAGATAGACGGAATGAACAACGGCGACAAGGGCGGCATCAACGCGCTGATTAAACTCATGCGTCCTAAAAAGACGAAAAAGCAGCGACTGGAGGACGTGACCATGAATCCAATTATATGCATTGGAAATTATCACATGGACAAAAAAATACGGGAGTTGATGAAAGTGTGCATAACGTTTGAACTCAAAACCCCCACTTTGGAGCAGGTTGGGGTCATACTTAAATCGTCGTTGAATACGGTGAATGCGACGCTGCACAAGAATGTGGCACGGTTCATGCAGGGAGACCTTCGGAAAATAGAGACAATTAGCGGGATATTCAACAAGCAGTCATCGGGTTCAGATTCGGACACTTATAACAGCGCGCTCATTCAAACCATATTTCAACCCAAGGCTAACAATGAAGACAGCAAAACCATTGTTAAAAAACTCATAAATTCGCCGTGCAAACTGACGGAGCATTCCGCCATGATGAATGAAACCGACCGCACCATCGTGGGCTTGTTGTGGCACGAAAACGTGGTGGACGTGTTGGCGAAACAGCCGAATCAAATGGAGGCGTTTCGGTTTTACAAGGATGCGCTGGACAACATTTGCCTGGCCGATTACATTGACCGCATCACGTTTCAGAAACAGATTTGGCAGTTCAATGAAATGAGCTCTCTCATTAAAACGTTTTACACAAACAAAATGTACCATGAACGATTCGCGATGCACCCGCGGTTCAATCCGTCGGAAGTGCGTTTCACCAAGGTGTTGACAAAATACAGCACCGAGTACAACAACACGCTCTTCATTCAAATGATGTGCCAAAAATTTGGCATGGACAAGAAGGATTTGTTTGCATTTTTCTTGAACGTGTTTGCGATGAAAAATGACAACAAGGGGGCGAATGACAAGGGGGCGAATGACAAGGGGGCAAGCGAAGACAACCTGGATGCGGATGCATGTGATAAAAAAATCAACGAAATTATCGAAGAATTTGAAATTACCAAATTAGACATTCAGCGCATGCATCGCTATTTGAACAAGTGCACTTGTCCGAGCGAGATTTTACCGGACGATGAAGTGGAAGAAGATTGACCAAATCAAATCAAATCAAATTGCACTCATGATCAATCATTGCGCTCTGCCGCTCAATTGTTTCTAAATGAGCGACGATGACTTCGTCGCGATCCTTGATGGTCGAAAGCAGGTCCGAATTCTCTCTGATTTTTTTATTGCACAGCTCCCTCATCTTTTCCAGTTTGTCGGCCTGCATTTGAACCGTCTGTATCAACTCTTCCACCGTCATGCTGCGGGTTTCAGCGTTCGGGGCTTTGAATTTAATGACTGCATTTAAAATTGCGTTCTGGCTTTGTTGTTGTTGCTGCTGTTGTTGTTGCTGTTGTTGCGGTTGATGTTTCTGCATTTTCTCTCGAATTTGTTGAAGCACATCGGGTTTCATGGAGGGATGGCCTGGTTCATACGCATCCAGTGCCGCCTCAATGTCGTGCATGTAGAATTGCAATAGGTTCGGTTCTTTTATGAAATCCGTAACCAGTTTTGCACTGACTTGCATGTTGGGGTCTATGTCCTTTCGATTGAGGTTTGCAAGCAAAATGCGCTTGTCAAACGTGTTGTGTTCGTGTGAAAACACCAGAATGACCTTCATGGGGTCCAGCTGCGCCATGGGAATCGTGTACCCGTGCAAAAATGCGCGTTCTTCTGCCACGCACGCGTGCTCGTCGTATTTCAGCTTTGATTCTGACAGCAGCTCTTTCCAGAACGCAAACGTGGCGGCGGTTGCATGATTCGGGCCGTATGGACCAAACTGCACCATTAGGGCGCGGCCTTGGTTTGTGGTTGTGGGTTCTAAAGGGAAAGGTTCGGAAAACCGTAGGTTTTCTGATTTGAAATAAATGTACATTTCGCTGCTCCCTGCCAACTTGATTCCGGTTTTCCGGGTTTTGTGGTCCAACAGCGTCTCCACCGCATGCGAAACGCGCTCCGGCGGGTAGTAATCGTCATCATCCATGTAGACAATGATGTCGCCGCGCGCCTTTTTGTGCATCATGTTCCGTTTTTTTCCGAGAGACACCTTGTCATCGAGTCGGACGTATTGGACGCACGGATGGGATGCGACGAGGTCTTCAATTGGGTCGGTGCCATCATCAATGATGACCCACTCCATGCGTTCGCGCGGATAAGTTTGGTGGTCGAAGCACTCCAGCATGGCTTGCACAAAGGGGCGACGGTTGAACGTGGGGGTGCACACGCTGACCATGGGCAAAGATGACATTGGCGCTGAAGACATTGGCGCTGAAGACATTGGCGCTGAAGACATTGGCGCTGAAGACATTGGCGCTGAAGACATTGGCAATGTTGTTATCCGGGGATTTTATTGAATACACGGATTGCGTTTATGCGGGTTGTTTATATAAACTTTTATTTTTCATGAACAGTATTGCCAAAAACGTGACGCTTGCAATGATTCCGGCGCTGATTGGGGGCAATTGGATTATCGCAACGATTGCTGCCACTATGACAAATACGACAATTAAGTTTGACATGCGTTTTGCAAATTCGGAACCGTACTCGTCCGATTGGATCAATTGTTTGATAAAAAAGAGATACAATAAATAGAAAAATTCATAGATGACCGGAAAGATGGAAACCCATCCAAAACAAAGGGTCAAGAATGCGGACAAACACAACAACCCAAATTTGTTGATGTCATTCGTCTGCAGTTTCATGAATGCAAACAACCCTCCAAACCATCCGGGAATGAAAATGATCCATATGGTGCACAGCAACACCACCATTGAAATCAGTGTCAGTATTCCAAAAATAGTCCATCTGGCAAAAGAAATGTATCCAGTGTAAGGGATTCCAGGTGGAAATGAAATGCACCACTTTTGCAAAAAATTAAAATAGTAATGCAACATTGTTCCGGCCACGCGATAACATGATTCCTGTGTGGTTTGAAACCACCAGCTGAACTTGGGCACGTTCTCCGATTTATTCAGTGGAACTTGGTTGCATTTCACAAAAGAATTGCAATACGGGCTTTCTGGGGAAATGTTCTTCGATGAATTCGACTTCATGAGGCCCTTCAATGTCTCGCCGACTGGGTAATCCACTTTAACGTCAAAGTTTTTGGCATTTAAATAATTGTTCGTAGTCATGAAACAGAATAAAAATATGTACATCAATATTTCAAGCATGGTGTAAAGGTAGTTCACAAACGGTTTGGGAGAATACGTGGTGTCTTTGTCTTCGGGTCTGGTTCCTGTTCCTTTGAGAGAATTCACGTGTTTAAGATTCATTTCGCGGCGACCCATGGGTTGGTATTTGGTGTGAACGAATCAACAAAACAAAGTATTATAATACTACATTATTATAATATTATTATTGCTGTTTTTGAACAATGGGATGGGGGCTGAATGAGTTGAGAATGTGCTAAAAATGCGCGGAGGGGTCTTATCTTGCATACATGAGCGCGCAGTTTCCGCCAATGAATGTCAGCACATTGTATCTTTCTTCCAGCACGGTCAGGTCATAATTGTAGTCGTAAATGCGCCACGTCGGCTTGTTCACGCCGATGGGGATGCCGGTTGCGGGGTCGCATATCGTGTAAAAGTTGGCGCTCGGGTCCAGCGGCGGCGGATACGTGGTGAACTCCAGCTCAATGGTGGAGAACTTGCTCATGTTGATGGCGCCGCTGGGCTGATACGTGTCGACATCTGCATCCAGGCCGAAGTTGTAAATGTAGAGCCCAAATGGGGCCGAACCCGCAGTGCGGATATATTTTTCAACGTAGTTATAAATACCGGATTCGAGGAGGTTTTCGCGATACGACCCGTTCAGCAGGATGCCGAGCTGCTGCAGAATCTCGCGCTGGTTCTCCACGTTGTAGTACGGGGTTACAAAAATGCCGGATGGCGTGCCGTCGTCTGGTTCCGCATATGGTTCCCTACCAGGACCAATAAGGGTTTCATAATCATCACATGGGTTTGGAAAACCATTTTCTTCCGTTATATGTAATGATAACGCAGACACAACATCCGCCGGGATGACGTTCGAGTACGGCCAGTTCGTGTAGTTGCTCCACTGGTTGCGCAGGTTGATGTCGCTTCGCTGAAACAAGAACATCCACGTGGCAACCATACCCATCGTGTTTTGCAGCTCGACACGTTGAGTTCCCGTGACGTTCTTGAAATCCCATTCGTATGCTTCCTTAAGCAAATACTTTTGTTCTTGAGATGCAAAGACGCGCGACTCTTCCGCCGACAAAAAGCAATACGTGGACAAAAGGTGCACGTCCGCGTTCCAGTCCGTGCGCTTGTCCAGATACACATCAGACGTTACTATGTCTGCGGCCGGAGGCGGCTGCAAGAATCGGTAAAATTGGTAATCTGGCTCATTGAAATTGGGCTGAATGAAGTGCGCTTGGGCAACTTGCACAGGCGTCGTTGCGGGAAAGGTTATATCGCGTGTGACAAAGAGGTCGCGCACCGGGCGCATGACCACATCAATCTGCAGCTCGTTGTATTGAAGTGAGACCAGCGGAAATGCGGTGCGACTGTTGTTGCAGAACCACGCGTTCAGCGGAATGTAGAGCTTGCGCCCGCGAATGGAGGGCTCCGGCCCCTGCGGGTTCGTGGGTGTCGCCGGGGTGTAATACACGTTGGGATACGTGTTTTTGCGTCCGGAAAAGTTGGCGGGGTCGTTGAACTCCGCCGTGTTTCCGGTCATACTGTCATACAGGAAACGCTTGGTGCCGTTCAAGTCGCGCTGCACGAGTGCAAGCAAGTACTTGCCCGTCATGCGCTGCAGAATTTGACCCCCCACGGAAAACACCACTTCTTTTATCATTTGCGTGCCCAGGTTTTCGATCCAGCGGAACTCGTAGGGGTGCCACACGTCGCTGCACCCCAGGGGCGGATAAATCGGGCTCCAAATGGTGGGCAGCGTGACCACGAGGTAGGTGTCCATGAGCAGCTCGGCATAGCGGGGAACGGTGAATGTGAAACGCGACTCCTCGCTCATGCGCAGGTTGCGAAGTCCGGTGAAATCAATTCTAAACTTCTGCATGCCGAAGTTGGTGTATTTGGCATACGTGGTCTTGAAAAACGACTTCTTGGGATTGGAATTTAGAATGACATTTTGATTGCCATAAGACACAATGTTTAGTAAACCGCCCGTCATTTTGTTATATTAATGTTGTTATTTTTATTATTTTATTGCGACAATGTAATTGAATATATAAGTTATATTTAAATCATTGCATAAACATTGCATTAATAGTCGTATCATATAGTATCAACATAATACAAGAATCGAAAAGATGGCTGAATACACCGAAGACACAGACGCACCTGAATACAATCAGGCAGATGCAAATGACGAGCCACAAACCAATGCACCCTCTAAATTTGCAAATGCGGCAGCGGCAGCATCCCTCTTTGCGGGCTCAATGGTTTCTCGGATGCAATCAGCCGACCCACTGCAGATTGGACTTTTTGTTGTATTGGCACTTGCAATTGCCGTGATAATTTGGTACATTATTTACAAAGTGAACCAAAAACAAAATGAGGTTGCCTCAACGTTTGTCATAACAAACAATAACATTAAAGCATTCGGTGGCGCAAGTGCTGCGACTAGTGCGGGCGTGGATGTGTCGACGCTGCCGTTGCGTAATTTCTACATCAAAACCGCATTGAATTGCTGCTGTTTGGGTGAGTGGAAAAACAACTACATGGATGTGGTTGCAGTCCAAAGTGCCATTGCCAATGGATATCGCTGCCTAGATTTTGAAATCTACAGTGAGGACGACAAGCCCGTCGTGGCGGCGTCCACAAAAGGCAGCTTTTACTACAAGGAAACGTACAATTCGATTCCGTTTTCAGATGCGATGGCCGCCGTTTCGCAGATCGCATTCACCGTGACAAAGGCAGTGAACAGCGTCGACCCGTTGTTCATCCACCTGCGACTCAAAAGCAACAACGCGAAAATTTTGCCGGAGATGGTCTCTGCAATCAATGCGCAGTTTGGCAACAAGTTGTTGAATGAGAATTACAATTACTTGTATGGCGGGAACAATTTAGGACAAGTGCCGATGTCTGAACTGGTCGGAAAAGTCATTATTATGGCCGACATATCCAATCCGTTGTGCGTCGACAAAGACTTGCCATTGTTCCAAATCATAAACTTTGGTTCAAACTCGCCGTTTTTACACCAGCTGCAATACGAAATGGGAGTGAAAAACACGCCGGACATGGACGAATTGATTGACCACAACAAAAAGAACATGAGCATCGTGTTTCCAGATGCTCCGTTCAAAGAAAACGCGAATTTCAACGTCTCGAAAGTGTTTGGGTGCCAATTCATTGGCATGATGACACAAGTGAAAGACATCAATCTGGAAATATACAACAAGGCATTTGAAGACGCGGGCACTGCGTTCATATTGAAACCGCCTGAGTTGTGCTACCAACCGGTGGTCATTGAAACCCCGCCACCGCAAGACCCAGCGCTGTCTTTCGCCGGTCGAAATTACAAGACCGATTTTGCATCTTGGAGCGTTTAAATGCTCGTCGGCTCTTGGTCTTGATCCTGTTGTTGGTCCGGTTGTTGGTCCGGTTGTTGGTCCGGGTTTTGCTGTTGCTGTTGCTGTTGCTGTTGCTGTTGATATTGTTCAATGCGTTCTTGATACTTTCGACGCTGCTCGTTCATTTCTTTATGCCGGTTGTATTGGCGGGCACCTGCGTCCATGAATTTCCGAATCTCTCCATATTTCATTTTATTTTTCGAGTTGCAAGCAGGTTGGGATGATGGAACCTTGCTTTCGCCCAAATACTCTTGGATGACCTTCATGGGGTCTTTCAATGCATCGAGTTTTTCATTTGCAACATCATCAGTGTAATCGGTTTGGCGGAGAATGAATGCAATGGCCTGAACGCGGTATTCCTCTTTAATGGCAGCGTGCAGCTCTTCGCCCTTGAGATGTTGCATGTGGGGTGGCAGATGAACTGGAATTGGATTCATGTGAAAAAATGTTTTATTGTATAAAATAAATAATTCAATTGTTTTTAATTACTTTCGCAATTGAAAACAATATTGAGCCTGTCATGACACAATAAAATGTATTGAAAATCATATTAAACAAATGACGGTGGATGAATGTATCTTGTGTCTAACAATTGACCCCGTTATGACAAACACCGCTGACTCCATTGTTTCACTCCTGTTGGAAGAACTTTCTCAATCATTGAGACCGAAGATACGGAGTGCATTGGCCGATCATGATTTATACAAGGAAACTCACGACGCCGTCTTGAAAATCCCATTTGTCCAACGGTTGTTGGAGAATCAATGCAGATGCTTGACAAAACAACAGGAGCCGATTCAATTGGAGATCATCGACACAGAAGTTGAACATGCATGCGGGTTGAAAAATTTAGACTCAATCAGTGAATACATTAATTCAACCAAGGAATTTGAATGTGACACGGAAGAAGAAGAGGAAGCAGAAGAGGAAGCTGAAGAGGAGGAACAAGAAGCTGAAGAGGAAGCTGAAGAGGAGGAACAAGAAGCAGAAGAAGAGGAAGCAGAAGAAGAGGAAGCAGAAGCTGACGCAAAATCAAACTTGGAAGAGGAACAAGAAGCAGAAGAAGAGGAAGCAGAAGCTGACGCAAAATCAAACTTGGAAGAGGATCAAGAAGCTGAAGAGGATGAACAAGAAGCTGACGCAAAATCAAACTTGGAAGAGGATCAAGAAGCTGAAGAGGAACAAGAAGCTGAAGAGGATCAAGAAGCTGAAGAGGAGGAACAAGAAGCTGAAGAGGAACAAGAAGCAAAAAAAGATGAAAAAGTGGTGTCATCATTTCAGTGTTCACCTGCGATGGCGTCGTGTGATGGAATGTATTCTATTTCAAACGCTGCAAACACTTTGGCATCATCGATTCATCCGATAGAGGCAAAGGTTGAGGTTGAGGTTGAGGCAGAGGCAGACGAGGAACCAGCCGAAGAAGAGGAAGAAGAGCTTGAATTGTTTGAAGTGGAAATTAAAGGAAAGACATACGTCACCAATGATGAAACAAACGGCGACATTTATGAATACGCGAACGATGAAGTGGGTGAAATTGTGGGCGCATTTAAGAATGGCGTTGCCAAACTTGCAAAGAAACAAAAGTCGAAGACATCGCAATAAATTTGAATTGAAGTTTCCATGCGATGATGCAAAATAATATATTCGCATATGTTATATTGCTTTTTTTGGTATAACAATGATAATAGACTCGTTGTGTCCACCGGCGGTACTGTATCTTGGATTTTCAATCATCCAGATTGTCATTGATTTATTTAGAGGGCAACAAAACAGCGCCTTTTTAAAGGTCATTGTCATGATTGTTTTTACGATTCTGTTGAATCAATTGTGCGTAGGAGGTCTCACCATTCTCTCATGGTTCATTGTCTTCATTCCTTTCATCCTGATGACTTACGTCACCACCATTTTGCTGTACGTGTTTGGATTGAACCCTTCCAAAGGGAAGCATGCGGCGCCTGACCCGCGCCGGCGGCACAAATCTCGTCCTCATCCCCGTCCTTACAATCCTCAGGACGTGGGCGGATGTGCCGGAACCGAATTCGGGTGCTGTCCCGATGGCGTAACTGCAAGCAATGAGCGGGGCTCCAACTGCTACGGTCCTGGACCCGGCCCTCAGCCCCAGCCCAGCCCTCAGCCTCCCCATCATCACCATCATCACCATTATAGCACAATTGGTTGGAACTGTGGGGTTGATGGCAAGTGCGTGCAAACTCCGAATGGCAAGTATGATGATGAAATGACATGCAATTCGGTTTGCGGCACTCAACCGCAACCGCAACCTCAACCGAACATGGGATGGAATTGTGGATATGGTGGCAATTGCGTGCAAACTCCGAATGGCAAGTATGATGATGAAACGACATGCAAGACGGCTTGCGGCAAACCCAAGACAAAACAATACGGTTGCGAGGGTGGTTTTTGCGTCATGAAGAAATGCAAGGTCGACCCAAAAAATAATTGCTATGCTTCAGTTGATGATTGCAACAAAAATTGCAAAAAACCCAATCCTGCGTCTTCCACTTATTCATGCAATGATAATTGTGCCCCCCAAACGGGGCGCAATGCATGCACTGTGGACGGCAACACATGTTTTGGAACTAATTCTGCATGCAAACAGAATTGCCCTTAGCCAGGGCATATTAAATTTAATTTTTGGAAGTGTTGTATCCGCCGCAGCCGCCACATTTCATGCCATACGGATGAAACGTTGCATCGCCCGTGAACCCACAGTCGTTGCATTTTATCACAAACATGTGATCTTCCTGTATTGGAAACTGTTCAATTAATGCATCCATCCGTTCATTGTATTTGGACCAGGCCTCGGGTGAAAGCATGGATTTTCGACAAAGGGGGCATCCGATTCGATTCTGTTGAAAGCACCCCTGCATGCAGTGCACGTGCATGGTGTGTCCGCAAGGAAGCGCATTTGATGGTTTAGTGGAATAAAACAAATTTTCCAGACACACGGGGCAGTCCGCATGAAACTGCTCGCGCTTGCACCTGTGATTGTTCACCGCGACGCACGTGCCGCATGTGTCGCAATGCACGTAATCGTGTTCGCCTTTGACCCGACACAGTCCGCACTTGTCGCAATGGTAATAATTTCTCTCGGTTCGGTCGTCGAAGAAGTTGCACGTCGCGCAAAAGTAGGCGGCGAACTGGATGCCGCATGCAATGTTGCAGCACGTCTGGGACACTGGCTGCTGCACATTGCATGCAGCGCACACCACCTCTTTGACCGCGTGTCGGTCCATTTCATGTGTCTCGGCATCGTTGTGGCAGTGCCGACACACGTACACTTTGTTGCAACACGGGGCCACAAGGCTGCATCGTCTGACATAGTGTTCGCAATCCGTCATTTTCCTGGTTAATCTGGTGTATGTTCTACTGTTTGCTGTTTGCTGTTTATTGTTGTGTTAGTTTCTAAATCAATTCTTCGAATAAATCATCGAACAAATGATTTTATAAAATGAATTTATTGGTTTCACTGCAATACAGTTTGGCGATTTTGGGCGACTGTTGCAATAGCGGTGGTATTGGTTTATGCACTCCGAAATAGCCGTCAACCAATATGCGGTTGACGCAAAAATGCGAACACGCTTCATCATCTCCGATTGGCAGATCAAGAAAATAACACCCCAGGGTGAAATAAACATCCTCCGCATCGGTTTGCATTTTGCGTGATTGCGCAACTGCGGTTGGTTCCGTCCTGAACAAGTTGATAATTTTAATCATGTCGAACCGTTTTCGCAGAGACATTCCTCCATTGAAGTTTCGTTCTATTGGATTGACGACAATTATTTTCTCTCTAATCAATTCCATCCAATTATGGTCCATGTTTCCTCCAATATAACTTTTGTTCATGTCGATGAAGTGTTGAATCGTGTGAGGTGGCTGATTAATGATGTAGGTGTCAAACTGAAACGTCAGAACAAAATTTCCGTATAATGATTCCCATACATCTTTGCGTTTCATGAAGTCGCTGTATTCATCCAAATGATTGAAATTGTCGACTTCCAATTCTCTCACTTCCACTTCCGGATTCAAGCGTTCTGTCATTTTGCTTTTGAGAGATTTGCCGCAATAAAACACGATGACCCATTCGGATCCTAGCTTCTGTTGAAAATCGTGTATCAAGTGTGTGATTCGCACATCATCCCTTGGCTCGACTATGAGTGCAGTGTTTTTGTTTTTGTTCATGTGTATAACGACCAAATAATTTGTTATTATTGCATTGAATGCATTTAAATGATTATTAATACATATGTAATACAAACTAACCCATCAATAATCCATGTCAACCTTGAATAGCGCGACCCGTGTTAGGCACGTTTCGGCCGATCGCGCCACGTTTCTCAAAAATTTGGCGGAGACGCCGAACCACACCGTGTTGAAGTTGACGGCGACGTGGTGCGGGCCGTGCAAGCAGATTGCGGAGTACACGCGCATGGCATCCCTGCAGTTGCCCGCCAATGTGGACCTGATTGAGTGCGACGTGGACGAGTCGTTTGATTTGTATGCTTCGTTGAAGCAGAAGAAAATGGTGAACGGCATTCCCGTGTTTCTGTTTTACAAGCACGGGAACGCGACGCTGATCAGCGACCTGTCGGTCACAGGAGCGGACATTAAGGCGCTGGATGCGTTCTTTTTCCGGGTTGTGGCCGCGGCAAACCCAGGGGGAACGGCAACCAGTAATTATATTGGTAAATGAGTTTTTGTATCATTTTCTTTTCGTTCGGTTTAATATGAACGAACGAACAATACCATGGATGATTTATACTCCACCGTTAGAAAACTCATTGATCGTCAGACCGCCATTTTTAATGGAGGAGATGATTTGCCTGTTTCTGGGCGAGAGGCGCATGCGCACTTAATTGAAGTATGCAATGACGCATTTACTGTCTTGGAAGAAAACGCAGAGGAACTAGAAGATGAAGACACAGACGATTTGGATAAATTCATCAAATATGGAATTTGCACAATTTCTCATAATTTTGAAAACGGTAAACCCATTGGTCCCAACGTGATGAATGCATTAATTCGCGCAGTTCGATTGTATAACAGTGCATCCACCAGACCATTTCAATTCGATTCAGCCTGTGATTTGACGACACTGGAGGGGATGTTGTTTTTGTCCAACACGGTCCTGGACATTGTGTATAACCCCGACTTGCAATTTTTTCCACCGGACTATCCGCCGTGGCAATTGCACATAGAGCCACGACCACGACCAGCATCAACTTTCGTCTCAGAAGAACCATTGATACTACCACCGCAGGTAATAATATTCCACACTCATGCAATTATGCCGGTGGTGACTGGTGCTGAAGAAAATCCGAAACTCCCGAGGTTCAAAAATTCATTTGATGGACCTGCATTAGGACCTGGCGGAGAACGGATGCTCGTGAGCTGCAGAGATTACAGAAAGAATAGGGTCGCTGAATTTGAAACTAAGGTTGATGTCTGCACAGCTACCCAATTTGGCATGCCGTTGCACTGGTTCATGGCAGATGAGCCTCCACAACTCGTATTTGCAAAAAACTTGTTAGAAATGGTTCCCGCCAGTGAACGCCATACAAAAAGTGCATTCAGACAACTCGTCAAAGGTGCTCTTTGCAAAATGCGAGAGGATTACATTCCCGACAAAAAAAGCACATGCAAAGTTCGTTGTCATCATGCTGGATACGACATGGCAGATTTATTGCTATTTTGTGGAAAAGGTGCTGCAACCGTTGAAGGCATTGTAAGCATAGATGTCCAAACCAGAATGATTGACCACATGACTCCCCGGTTCGGACTTGTAAGCAAAGAAACGCATGGACACGTGCTTCGCGAATATCCAAAGTCAGAACAACCACCCAGTAAATACAGGCTAGACGAATATGGAAATGCAATGGAACGTGCTCGAACGGAATTGGCAGCATTTCAAGGTGCCCATGTTGCCGACCCGGTAAACTACAGAATGTATGCATTGCAAAAACATGTGAAAAATTTAGAGCTGGGCATCCGAGGCATGCACCGAGAGTCCGAATTCGAATGGAGCCCTGAGCTGAAACAAATTCATGGTCATGGCATACGGTTGTCTGTATTGTTGCGAATTGGAATCGATGCCGGGTTAATTGACCCAAACGCCATTGTGGTTGTTTTGTGCTGCAGAACACCGGAAAAACATTTGCCAATTGGTACAAAAACTCCGCGTCGTGACGAAGAATCTGACAGCGAAGGCGGAGGAAAAAATTTAAAAAAACACAAAAGATTTAACCAATCGAAAAAACGCAAGGGTAAAATGCAACGAACCACATCCAGAAAATCCAGAAAATCCAGAAAATCCAGAAAATCCAACAAACACTGAACATATGTTTCGAAAAATAACATAATAAAACTAATAATGCAAACACAACTATTCGCATTATTATTAACATTTGTATTACATTTGTGCCATTTTCTCTCAAATCATGGATCTAGATCTAGATTTAGACATTCGCAACTATGAGTTGCGCGACATTCTCAACTTGTTCAACATGCCGTCCGTGTTTACCGATGTGCATATGCGCGAGGCCAAGTCGACGGTCATGCGCACGCACCCCGACAAGTCCGGCCTGGACAAAGAGTACTTCCTCTTTTTCTCCAAAGCTTACAAAATTCTGCACGAGGTGTATCAAGTGCGTGCCGGGTTGTCGCGGCAAAAGAATGCCAAATACGACGACGTGAAAGAGGACATCGACGCGCGCCGCAATGCCAATTCCGACAAGCTGAAGCGCATGAACGCCGACGAGTTCAACCGCTGGTTCAACCAAACGTTTGAACAGAATAAATTGTATGACGAGGAGCAGGACAGCGGCTACGGGGACTGGCTCAGAAGCAATGATGCAGATGATGCAGAAAACGATGATGACAACAAAGATAATGATGCTATGGACGAGGGCTCCACGTGGGCCCAGCGCATGGAGCAGCTGGAACGCCGGAAAAAGAAGTTAAGGGACCAAGCGCTCGTGGTGCGCAGCGAGGTCCAAACATTTGACTCAGTGGGTGTTGGTGGCGGCTACGGCTTGTCGCGCGAGCGCCCCGAAGAGCACTCCAGCGGCCTGAATTTTGGCGGCTCTGCACTGGCGTTCGAAGACCTCCGCAAGGCGCACACCGAGTCGGTCATCCCCATCACGCACGAAGACTACGAAGCCGTGCGCAAATACAAAAACATAAATGAATTGCAAATGTCGCGAGACATAGATCGTCGGACATTTAATTACTCCGAAACGGAATCTCAAATGGCTCGGTCGCAACAGCTGCAGACGGAGGACGACATGCGGCGGGCATTCAAGCTGGCGCAGCAGGATGAAATTGTGCGGGACCTGAACAAGAAATGGATGGCGCAGTTCAATGCGATTGAGAACTGACCCCACGGGGATGCCAAGCCCAATAAAAACAAAAAAAACATTTTTTTGCGACAAAATGTGATTCCAAAAATCAATACAACCCAAAAAAAATTGAATTGAGTTCAAAGTATTTGAAACCAATATCAGTGTTAAGAGAAAATTGGATAGATGAAATATTGTGGATGCTTGAGGAACGACAAGGGTGAATTTGGATTGAGATTGAAAGAAATTTGGGATGAAGTGGTTGAGGTATGTGAGGCTGGAAACTGGGAAGAATTGAAGGATGAGGTGAGTGATGTCATGTTTGGGTTTGGGAGGTTGTTGGGGTATATGTGTGGTCGTGTGTATGTGAAGATGTGGTTTGATGGGAGACACGTGAAGAAGATTGAAGGAAGAATGGAAGAGTGTGGATGTGTGAGAAGCAAGAGACATCTGGTGAATGGTGTGTGTCCATCGGTAGGGAAAGTGTAGAATGGAAAGGTGGAAAGGTGAGTGATAAGGTGAGTCATTCAAAGGTAAGCAAATGTGTATATTCTAACACTTTTTCTTATGAAATGGTTCAAACCGTGGCCATATGTCAAAACACGGCTACTAACCAATGGACTGGGTGAACCAATCAATTCATAAATCTTTGACAACCGCCCGGCCAACGTCGTGCATCCAATCCTTTTCCGCGCGGTCAATGGTGTCATTTCGATAAATAACTGCATCCACTAAAGTGTGTTGCACATCGACCTCAGCCATTTGCGCGCGCAAGCTGCTGATGTCCTTGGGGAAACAGGTTCCGCCAAACCCAAGCCGCCCGTCGTGTCCAGGAACCGCCGTGTGGCTTTTGCAAATGCGCGCATCTTCTGCGGCGACATCCACCATTCGGGCATAATCGATGCCCTGTTTATTGCAAAAGGCGTGGATTTCATTGCAGAATGAGATTTTGGTTGCCAAAAACGTGTTGCGAAAGTATTTCACCATTTCGGCTTCCTTGTTGTGCATGAACGTCAAGCGGTCATGGGCGATTTTCTTGTGCGCATGTGCCGCGCGAATGATGCTTGTCATGAGCGCCATGAATGCGTCCTTGTTTTCATCATCGTTGCATCCGAAAATCCAGTTCGAATTGTTTATGAAATCATTGATTGCATTCTTCTCGGTTAAAAATTCGGGCATGAAGCAGCAGTTATAATGGTCGGACGTTCCCACTGGAACGGTTGAGCGGATGACCGTCAGTCCGCCGTAGCTCAATTCTCTCAATTGCGCGAGGACGGCGTCGACGTATTTCATGGAGGTCTTGCCAGCAGCATTAATTGGGGTGGGCACTGACACGAACACGGCGCAGCAGGCCATCAAATCGTGCAGCGTGGTTCCCTTGGGCACGCACAGCTCCGGGTTTATGTCATAGCAGAGCACCTCGATGTCGTCGCACTGAAGCGTCATGGTCGCTTTTCCAACAAAGCCGTTTCCAATGATTCCGATTTTATGCATTTATTGTGTTGTTTAATGTGTTGTTAATGTTATGTTCTCTCAAATACATAACATTAATAAGATATTTTCCCCATTTTCACGAATCTCACTTTATTTGTCATTTGACAGCAGCAAATACTTGCCGACGACGGTATTGGAGGTCAACACTTGGCGCGGTGATAACCGAGCGAACCATTGAAACGCCAGCCGATTCAGGATTTGATCCGAAGGGATGTAAATGCCATATGCGTCTTTTGCAAAATCAACGTCTTCCTCGCCGAGCAGCTCTTCAATGACCACCGGCCTTCCATCCGTGGTTTTGGTGCCGATCAAAGAGCCGCACAGCATGGATATTTGCGGGGGCGAACTGATGAGTTGTTTATACAACCAGCGGTCATTCTGTCCTAAAAATTCGTACTCATTAGTGTAATCGGATGTGACCAATGGTTCTAAATAAGTCATGTATTGCTTCATGACGGGGCTCTCCTTTGTGCAACCCATGAGCGCGCTGTCGGGGAAAAACGACACACTTGCTGCAGCCGAATTGCGGGCCACAAACTCGCCGGCAAACATGCTTTTTCCGGCACCCTTCAACAAATCCGAGTACGCGGACTTCAAATCCTTCAAGCAGATGAAGGACGCGGGGACGGTCATGCCGCCGTATTTGTAGAGCACCTTTGCCATTGCGAGGTCCCTTAAATGCTGCTTCAACGGGGACGGCATGTTCTGCACCTTAATGGTCCAGTCCGGCAACAGGCGCTGAAAGGCGGCATCATCCACGAGAACCACGTTGAACGACTTGCCGCACTGTTCCACAATGCTGCGAATGGTCAAATACATGTACGGCTGATTCAAATTGGAGTTGGAGTTGCGCGACCCCCAGCTGGACCAGTTGCGCGCGTTCACTTCGTAATCAATGAAAATCCACAGGAACGGTCTGCGCGTGTCGGCGAGAGATTTGTCGTTGAGCAAATACTTTTTGATTAAATTGTAGTCGTCGCTCATATTGTTGCCTTCCTGTGATTTACTATATCGGTTATACACGATTCCAGCTAAAATGATGACTAAATAAAATGCAACGAGTTTGAGGGACAGCATTGGTATTTGGTATTAGTATTTTCTTGGAGTTGATATAATATTGATGTATTGATATAATATTGATATATAAATATATTAATATCTGAAACAATTCATTTCATGTCGCATCGTGAATGTAATACACAATGTGTGTTTTAGATTTATCGTATTTGCGTTCTGACCGGCATTCAATTGAATTGTGCCGACATATCTGTCTTAAAATGGTGTTCAAATTGTTATACGACATCTTTCTCGTGAGAAAAAACTGCTTGTCCTTGCAATAATATGGCATCAAATCCTCACAAAATTTTTGCAATAATGATTGACTTGGAGAGGCATGTTCAGTGCCAGTGCCAGTGCTAATCACGTCTTCAAAATAGGTTGCCTTCTTGTATGCAAACAAGTCAATCAAAAAACAATCAGAATTCGGCATTTTATGCGAAATTTTCTTAATAAAATCATAAAACAATTCATTTGGAACAGACGTTTTCAATAACTTATGAGACGTCGTGAAACCTGGTTCTGTTCCTGTTTTATTTTCATCCGTGGCCATAATTAAGACCATATTTTCAACTATTATAACATTATATAAATATTTTGCTCAATTCATCGACAAAGATGAGTGAAGGAACAGTTCGCGCAGGTTGTTCGTGAAAAGTGCCAATTCAATCTCGTCTTCATGAATGTTGTGAAAGATGCTGATGTATTTGCATATAATGGCAATCGTTTTGTATTGAACCGTTTCATCAATGGTGTCCGTATTTTTAATGAAAATGAAATAATTGTCTAGAATGTCCATGACGGAGTAGCCTTGATCGTGCAAAGCATACAGATGTGAAATGCATTGCGAAATCGACGCATTTTTGCACAAACAGTCCTGCGTGTATCTCTCAAACACGCTGAAGCTGATGTTGGTGCACAATTGGTTGGCCAGCTCCAAAGTCATGGGAAGCCCGATGATTTTGAATTTTTCCATGTAGTTGATCAAAATGCGCACCGACCCATTGCACACTCGCAGGACAAATTGCTCGGCGTCGGCATGAATGTCCAAATGTTCGCGGCGGCGGATTTTATCCAAAATTTTATGCAAACATGCGGGGTCAATCGGGTTGATTTTGACAATGATTTGACGGGACTGCAAATTGTCGATGACCTTTTGCACGTTGATGCACGACGCAATGAAACACACGTTGTGCTTGTATTTGTCGATGCAGTTCCGAAACACCTGCTGGCTTTGTTCGTTGATGGAGTCGATGTCGTCCAGAATGATCAGTTTCTTTTTGCCCGGAATGAGAGAGCTTGTCTGACAAAATATCTTCATGTCGTTTCGATAGAATTGAATGCCTTGGTCCTTCAAGCTGTTCAACACCATGACGTTTTCAGGGTTGTTGTTTGCGCCATAGTATTCGCGAACAAGGGCATTTACCAGCGACGTTTTGCCGGAACCCGAATCACCGACGATCAGCAAATTCAGTTCGTGCATTTGAATGAGAGACTGCAACAACTCCACCATGAGGGGCGTCAGCTGTTCAAACTCGTTAAACAGTCGGGGTTGGTATTTGTTTATGAAGGGGTCGTTCATTGTCATTATCACGTTGCATTTCACAATGGGTTCTTTTTATGATTTTTTTTTGCGAATGATTTAAGAAATTGAGATATATTCATTCTTATTTATTATGATTTTTATATACATGAAAATATTACAATACATCAATGACCACAAACACACACGAGCATACGTTTAAAACCGGCGACATATTGCTTTACAACACCACAAAGTACTGGTATTCTCGATTGATTGAGCGCTTCACTTCATCGGACTACAGCCATGTCAGCATGGTGCTTCACCGTCCCACGTGGCTTGACCCCGCATTGACCGAAGAGGAGTACTACGTGCTGGAGAGCGGCAGCGAGTGCTTTCCGGATGCCGTTTCCGGAGAGTTCAAATTCGGGGTGCAGGTGGCCCCGTTTTCCAAAGTGTGGGCGGAATACGCGTCTCAGGGCTACGGCCATCTCTGCGTGCGCCGCATCCAACTACCCGATTCTCACCAACAGCTGATTGATGGAATCAAGGCGGCGTATGCCAAGGCCAAGTCGTGTCCGTATGACATGAACCCCTGCGACTGGATCAAATGCTATTTTGACGAGCACAAGACCCTGGAACAGATTGAGACCTCGGCACAGCACAATCAAAAAACCACGTCGTTTTGGTGCAGCGCGCTGATATCATTCGTGCTCGTGGTCGCCGGGGTTTTGGACAAATCGGTTCCATGGACGGTCATCACGCCGTACGACTTCAGCGCGTTTTGCAAACCGCAGCGACTGGTTTTTCAAGGATGCACATATGACGCGGAGGTCAAGCTGTGTTGAAACATTCAAACTGTGTTAAAACATTAAGAAATGCATATAAACCCTTTGTGCGCAATCAATGCATCTGCATGCGATGCAAGTGCAGGACGAGCTGCCCACCATATATGGTGTAGAAAAAAACGGAAAAACAAAGTCATGGACTGCACGCGTATATCTCGACATCCTCAATGGAAACGCAACCGCCGAAATAGTCTATGGTCAGCTGGACGGCAAAAAGCAGACCACCACTCGCGAATACACGGAAGGAAAGAACCTCGGCAAAAAGAACGAGACGACTCCGTTGCAACAATGCATGTCCGAAACCCGGCGAAAATGGCAAGACAAGATGGAAAAAGAGGGATATTCTCTCGTTCCACCTATTTTAGAATCTGAATTAGAACCAAACTCAACCTCCGAATCAAATCCATCAACATCCGGCGGCAAAGTGTTTCCAATGTTGGCACACACGTATGAACCTCTTAGTTCAAAGAACAAAAAGAATGACATCGTGTTCCCGTGCTACGTTCAGCCCAAACTGGACGGATTGAGATGCGTGTGCTACACGATGCCGTGCGGCAACAACAGCAACAGCAACAGCAATGATTGTAAAGTGGTTGCCCAGTCGCGCACGGGGGCCTACTTTGAAACCGTGGAGCACATTTGCGACGAGTTGCGGCCCATCCTGCTGAAAAACCAGGGCCTAGTGTTGGACGGCGAGCTTTATACCACCGACATTCCGTTCGAAGAGCTGGCGGGTCTCATTAAACGAAAAAAAGCCTCCGATGCGGACGTGCAGCAACGGAAGTGCATCCGGTACCACGTGTATGACGTTGTCGTGGACGGCGCGCCGTATTCTGAACGGCACGACCGCATTCTTGCCACAGTCGGCCGCACAAAGTGCGAGCATGTGGAAGTGGTGCACACGCAACTGATCCACACACTCGGCGAATTCAGGCAGGCGTTCGGCGAGTATGTTGCTGGCGGTTACGAGGGCATCATGCTGCGAAATGTGCATGGACCGTATCGGCAGAATTATCGCAGCCACGACCTGCAGAAGTACAAGGAATTCATGGAATCTGAGTATCCGATTGTGGGCTTCAAAGAAGCCGATGGTCGGGACAAGGGAACCGTGGTGTGGGTGTGCAGAACGGCGGAGGAGCGAGAATTCAGCGTGCGTCCGAGAGGCACGCAGGAACAACGGCGGCAGTGGTTTCAGGACGGCCACAAATATAAGGGAAAACTGCTGACCGTCATTTATCAAGAGCTGAGCGAGTTGAACGTCCCCCGGTTCCCTGTTGGCAAAGCCATCCGGGACGGGTATTAACATTAACCCAGGTTCAGCGCAGTGGTATTAGTATTATTATTATGCAACGCAAAATGATAATAAAAGCATTCAAACATTGTGTCATATATAACCAAATCAATCAAATTCATGCCACGTTCGCATTATGATGTGTTGCAGCTTGATTCTTCAAAGGCCACGCATGATGAAATCAAGCGCGCATTTCGCCGGTTGTCAATGGATTTGCACCCCGACAAAAACGGGAACTCGGAAGAGTCCAAGCGCGCGTTCCAAGAACTCAACGAGGCGTACACCGTGTTGAGCGACCCTCAAAAACGGGGCAACTACGATTTTGAGTTGCAGATGGGGAACCGAATACCCGGACACATGCACATGCATAACATGGGGCCAATGGGCATGGGAGTCAATCCGCTGGACATGCTATTTGCCGCAATGCATCAATCACAACACCAACAACAACAACAACACCAACAACACCAACCACATAACCCAGCGCAGCACATTTTTGAAGCCATGTTCGGAGGGAATGGTTTGGGGATGGGCGGGATGGGCATGGGCCCGCAAATCATCATCCACAATTTCACTGCATCGCCCAACACGACACACCCGACGCCACACTCCGATGAGAACGAGTGTGATGAATGCGACCACATTGAGATGGTGGTCATTTCTCTATCAGATGCTTACAATGGATTCACGCAACGGCCCATAAATGTGTCATATCATGATGATAATTACAACAAACAAACCGACATTGTCTTGATTGATGTTCCTCCCCGTGTTGCAAATGGACACAAGATGCACCTTAAACGCCACGGAACACGACCCGCCATGACCATTCAAATCAACATTGCGGAGCACCCCGTGTTTATCCGCGAGGGGGGGGATGATTTGCTTGTGGAACATCGCGTGTCTTTGAAAGACGCGCTGTGCGGGTTCACATTCGAGTTGACGCATTTGAGCGGCCGCAGCTACAAATTCAATTGCAAATCATGCTCAATCACGTCAGTTAACGAAACAAAAGTCATGCCGGGATTGGGATACAATGAAACCGGCGCACTTAAAATCCGATTCTCCATTGCGTTTCCCGCGGCTCTCACCGAAGAGCAGATTTCTGCACTGTCCAGTGTGCTGTGAATGAACTGGGTTCATCCATACAATGACCGCATTTCCGAGTAGGTCATGTTGCGACCGTGCTCGGCCTTAAACTCATCATTGCCTTGTTCGATGATGTTTAACAACGTTTTATCAGACACGTTGTCCGTCTTGATTAACTCGGCGACTTTTCTCTCGCCTTCTTGTTCTAAATGTTTCATTGAGAAGGGTAAATGTTCGGACATCGATGCAAGGTGGCTGCGTGTTGGCTAAATGTTTTGGATGGGGGGGGGTGGTTCTTGGATGATTGCATTGTGAAATGTTTAAATTTGTTATTCAAACATTTACATATTATTTAAAACGCATGCTTAATGCTTGCGGCAAGTGCGACGGGTCCTGCGGCCTCCACGGTGAGCCTTGCGGCAAGTCTTGCGACCAGTTCTGCGACGATGAGCCATTTGATTTAGTTTGTTATAACATTCATAAAGAAAAAAAAATTTTCCTAAATGTTTCAGTTTGAGCAAATACATCAATTGATGCGTTTGGTGGGAATATCGTTGCTAACAATGTAAATGGAGTTTTCCGTCATGATGATGTACTCGGTCTCCACCTTGTAAATCTTTGCAATGGTGCTAGTGTACTCATCCTCGCTCTTCACCAGCAGCTTGTCCTTGTTTTCACTGACACCAATGATAACCGACTTGTCTAATGACGCGGTCCAATAATCCATCATGATCGGCTTGTCTTCCACGATTGCAAGCTTCATGGCATGACTAATGCACACATTGCTGGGCAAACGATAAGAAGAAGCATCCTTAGATTGTGTGGCAATGGCTGTGTTGTTGTTGCTGCTGTTGCTGTTATTGCTGTTGTTGTTGTTTCCACTAGCATTCGCATTCGCATTGGAAGGGGCAGCTGCGGCGCCACCACGGACGGGAGGTTGATTGCTCATTGTTATTTATATTGTTTATTTTTTCGTCAAATTATGTTCTAAAACGACTCTGTATCTTTAAATACTTATTCATTATTTTATTATATTATTTCGGAACTATGGCATCATGGCATCATGGCATCATGGCATATCATTTATGGTTTGAGCCCTCCTCCCTCGCTGAACACAAGCACTTTGCGTCTCACTTTGGGAACCCGTTTTTTCTCCAAGGACGCGTCGATTGAAACCAGGCATTTGCCGATGGTCATGTATTCCGTCTCCAGCATGGTCTTGATGAAGTCGTAAATTTCATGCAGCACGTCCTCGTTGCACTTTCCAACAATGAGCACGCTGCCCGTTCTGAAAATCATGAACGATATTTCGTAATGCGGTTTCGTGTCATTGCGCGCTTTTTTGTGCTTGTTGGTTTCATCCCCCATGAAATGCACCGGCTGCTGCCCGGTTTGCTCGCCCGATCCCTGGACGTAAAAGAACTTGCACTGAATGCCCGGATACGAGCACGCGTCGTAATTGCAGTTGATGCGGTACTTGTATTTCAACAACTGGTAGAGCGCATCACGGTTGATGTAATAGCCGCACTTGAAATTGGAATTGATAAGCACCGTTTCGCACTGGTCGCGCTGAAAATCGAGGTCGTCGCCCACGATGGGCTTTAAAATCTGCACCAACAGGGTCTGCACCTTGTGCAGCATTGTGTCGGTTTTCACGCCCGGTATTTCCAGTTTCCCGGTGTTGAACACCTTCACATGCATTTCCTTGAAATTGCCGTGCTCATCGTCCTCATCAACCACGCGCAGAATGACGACGAAACAGTTGAAGAATGCACGTTTTTGTTTGATGCGATAGCTCACGATGTCTTTTTTGCAAAGACCAATGCTGATTTTGCGCTGGTCCTTGAATTTGATGCGCCCCTCCGGGTTTTCAATGTGCTCGATGACAAACTCGTTCACGCACGCCACTTCTTTCTTCAACCTGTCTTGTATCGCCGCCAATTCAAGCGGGTCGGTTGTGGAGAATTTCATCTGTTTTTTTATGGTCCCCTCTTTTGGAACCGCATATTTCAATACGGGAATTTCCCAAAACACGGAATTAATGTCGACCGGCTTTGACAAATACGAAATTTTGGTTTTCGTGCTCACGTAAATTGGGGTGCATTTTGGTTTTGTCTCTTCTGTCAACGTCAATGCAGAAACAACAACGCAGTCATCTTCTTCTTCATTTTCATTGTGAAGACACTCGTCGGCCTCCTCATCACTTGATTCTTCTTTGTCTTCATCCAGTTCCAATGAGCTTGTGCTTGGTGGTGCCTTTGTTCTTGGTGGTGCCTTTGTGCTTGGTGGTGCCTTTGTGCTTGGCGATGCCTTTGTGCTTGGCGATGCCTTTGTGCTCGGCGCCTTTGCCAGTGGCGGGAACAGAGCCATCGAGGATGTATCTCCTCCATTGTCCGGTTGATTCAAAAATTGTTCCCATTCCAAATCAAGCATCGCCATTTCAGCAGTGGTTATTTTGATAATGACTGTCTCTTTAAGTTGAAATGGAATCAATTCTTTTTTTAAATGGATGTATTAAATGGCAAAATCATGTTGTGGCGCTAAAACATTTGGCTAAATTTAAAATGAGGTAGTGCATCAAATGGTCCGTGTTGCATTCCGCAATGTGCATGACGTTTTCAATCTTGTTCAAAAGGGCGGTGGTTATGAGCGCGGGTTGATTTCGGACCAGGTAATTTGCATACATTTTCATCATGTTGTTTCTGCCGGAATTGCACTGTCGGCTTATTTCGTTCATTTTATCACAGACACGGCGAACCGATGTTTCGTCGCCAGGAGTTGTGAGAACGCGCGTGATTTCATTCCACGTGGAATCAGTGATGATGACGTGTTGGTCAATGTTGGTGTCCTGGTTGGTTTGCATGTAATTTATCATGCTGCGAATGTCCGAATTGAACTGTTTTTGGATGGATCGTATCATTTCATCCGACATGTTCAAGCCCTCGCTTGCGCTGACCTTTGTTATGAATTTGGTTATTTCTGCAACGGGCAACTGGTTGAAGCGCATGCGCACAAACTCGGTTTGCAGCGCCTCGTCAATGCGGCTGATGTAGTTGCATATCAGACAAAACCGCACGTTGTGCTGGCTGTAGTTGTAGCTGTTGAGCAAGTGTCGCAGCGCCATTTGCGCGTTCTTCGTCATGTAATCCACTTCATCCAGTATTACAAATTTTGTTCCGTCGCCAAAGAGAGATTTTGTCGTGACGAAACTGTTGATTTGAATTCGGATAATGTCGATGCCTCTTTCATCGGACGCATTCAAATGAATCATCAAGCCGCTATTGACACAGTTCATTCTGGCTTGTTGATACTCGTTTACCAGATTTATGATGGTCGTGGTTTTTCCTGTTCCGGGTGGCCCATAAAACAGCAGATTGGGAAAATGCCCCGTTGCAATGATGTTGCGCATCATCAGCTTGTTCAGCGGGTCCAGCACAATGTCGTTGAAGTTGGTTGGACGGTACTTTTCCACCCAGGGCGTGGATTTGTTGATGGTTGAATTGGTCATTCAAATATTTTTGTTGGGTTTGTTGGATGGGTGGAGTATTTAAACATTTGAACGTATTTTTATATTGATATTTGTGAAGTCATTGACGACCCATCAACGATGCAACGATGTTTGTCATGATGTTGCACTAAATACAAATGTTTATTTTCAAATTAAAGAAAAAATTGATGAATAAAATGTTGTTCCTGTTTTAGAGAACATGCAATTATTACAACATTCTCATTCTCGACCTACCATGACCACCACTGGATATTTGGAATTATCAATCGGCCCCATGTTCTCCGGCAAAACCACGTGGCTGACCAATTTGCACAAGCAGTGCACCTTTTGCAACATGCGCGTGGTTGTCGTGAATTTTGCCGGGGACACCCGCTATGCCGCCGCAGAAGCCGCGCTGCTTTCAACGCATGACCGAACAATGATTCCTTGTTTCATGTGCTCATCCATTGAAGAGCTGGAATCAAAACACATGGACGAAGTGTCTGCGGCCGAGGTGCTCCTCATCAACGAAGGCCAGTTCTTTGGCGACATTATGCGCATCCTACGCTGGGTTGATGCCGGGAAACGCGTTTACATATGCGGATTGGACGGCGACTTTGAGAAGAAACGCATCGGCGCATTCCTGGATTTGATTCCACACTGCGACAAGGTGTGCAAATTGACGTCGCTTTGCAGCATTTGCCGCAGCGGAAAAGAAGCCATTTTCAGTTTCAGAACCACGCGTGAAACCGACCAAATTGTGATCGGAAGCGACAACTACCTTCCGTTGTGTCGCGCATGCTATCAAACGGAAACCGACAAAAAATATAATAAAACAACTTAAAATGTATGACACAGTTCATGATACAAGTTAAATAAACCTTTTTTTACAATGCAAAAGTCAAGAGCAACTGCCAGTAAGAAGAAATTGACAACAACCGCGACAGCGGCAACCGCGACAGCGGCAACTGCAACAACAACAACAACAACAACAGCAACCTTAGTAACAGCAACAGCGACAGACACTAAAAGAGGGCGCAAAAAACTGACACCAATTCTCATTAACCCATCCCAACCAGAGCCACAGCCACAGCCACAGCCAGAACCACACCCACAGCCGCCTTCTGAAAATGTGGTGATTTCGGTTGTGAAAAAAAGAGCAAATAAAAAAAAAACGGCAGATGCAGATGCAGATGCAGATGCAGCAGACACAGAGACAGGGACAAAGACAAAGACAAACACAAACACAAACACAAACACAAAGACAAAGACAGGAACAGGAACAGAGACAGGGACAAAGACAAAGACAAAGACAAAGACAAAGACAGAGACAAACACCGATTCCGAGCATGTGGCGCCCGACGTGGATGTTCTAACGCCGACTCTGTCTCTGTCTCCAATGCCGACGTTGCATCATAAAAAACGTGGAAGAAAACCAAAAGGTGGCAAGGTCATCCAACAACTTGTGCACGAAGTTGTTTCAATGAATGACGCCCCCAACATCATTCTGCATTTGAAATGCAGCGTGTCTGACATTCCGAGTTTGAATGCCGCGTTCGAAGAAGAAGCATCCATCAAACCCGGCGATGTTGTGTCGTTCAACGCTCTGGAGTCCAAGGGAGCGGATTTGAATGACTCGTACAAGTCAAACGTCAGTTCCACCGGGAATTTCATCATCTCGTCGGGATCTATAAATGCGTCCAAAACCCGGACCATGCCAGATGCGTTGATTGCAAACAATTCATACAATCATTTGAATGATGCGGATTACGACAACAATGACGATGACGATATGATCGGCGGCGACAACAATTTGAAGGACATTTGGAAGAAATTAAACCATCTGAAGCTGTGTTTTCACAAGAGCGACGTGTTTCAAAACATTGGGGCAGGCACCCGCCGGTCTTGTTGTTTTTGGGACACGTGTGAATTCGACACGCCGCCGATTTACATCCCCAAGTGCATTGCGCCGAATGGGGGGTACACCGTTTACGGCTGTTTTTGCAACCCCGAATGCGCGCTGGCGTATCTCATGAATGAGGGCATCGACACCTCTGTCAAATTTGAACGGTGTCAGATGTTGAATTCCATGTATGGACGGGCATTGAATTACGAGAAAAGCATCAAACCCGCGCCCAATCCGCAATACATATTGAACAAATTTTATGGCAATCTCTCGATTCAAGAGTACCGCAAGCTGTTCAAGAGCGAACAAATCATCTACGTTGTGAACAAACCGTTGACGCACATTCTGCCTGAGATGTATGAGGACAACAATGACTTCCTGCTGAACAACAAGGTCATCCCCAACAACAACTACAAACTGAAGAAGAAGACAAGCGCGTTCGGATAATGCACATTGCATGTAATATTTGATTTTTATATATCAATCAAATATAAAGGCAAAATCAGTATGAAACCATCCAAGTCAACTAAACGACGGTGTTTCAGTAATAAAAAAACCCGCCGAATTAAGAGGAGAGGAGGCATGTATAAATGTTCAACACCGAAACAGCGTGCAGAAGCTTATGCAAAAATGCGTGAAAAAGAGCGTGCAAAGGAGAGTGCAGCAGCTCATGCAGTTCTTATGGACCGCTTGGGCATTTCCCACTCTGACCGTTTGGCCACTTTGACAAGTGCTGCGGCTCTCCCCGATATGGTTGCTGCCCAACTTCTTGCGCCAAACCCACAGATGTCATTGCACAGACATGCTCCCAATGTGACGGGAAGGGAACCTATTCCCGCCATATTTGAGGCAGCCGACATGTTTAGGCAAGCCGAACAACTGTGTTCAAGGGTGAAAGGTTTAACAGATGCCGAAATGTGGACTCGACCGAAGTGGGGTTCAATGACTTGCACTCCGGCGGCAAAGCGCATGTGCGAGGACGCTGTTCACCTTTATGAAGGTGCAATTGAACGCAAATATTTGCCAGCATATGCTCCGTTGGCATGGATGTTGTCGTATTCAGACCCAGAAGAATCATTGAGATTATGCGATGAATGCATTGTAGCATGTGGTGCCAGGAGTGGTATGATTGGTGTTCCTTTTTCAATAAAATCAAGAGCAAGAATCGATTGCATTGCAATCCGGGCATTTGTGCAATATCAACATGCAGTTGATGATCTACAAGAAGAACTTGAAATGATGGCTCCAGGGGGGCACATGGTGCCTGAAATGGACGTGTCGTTCATGAAAAAAACGCATGAAATTGCAATAGAAAGCATGGCCAAACCCAAACGCAGCAAATATGGTTATGCATTGCAATGGTTGTTATTGTCGACTGATTTTGATGAGAAAACGCGAAATGAAACTGAGATTGACCAAGCACAGAAGGATGCGGAAAAATTGGGATTAGATTTTGAACGTTGTCGTTTTTGTTTCAATAGTCACGACTACTCGAAAAGAGTATGAGGCACAAGGAAGCTCTTCAGAACCGCTACAAGGGGCGCTGCTCGTGGGGTTCGTGTGTCGCGTGTTTTACTCATGTTTTATTTCATGCTCACCCTGGGGGGCTCTTCCGAAGGAACCCGTAATTTTGCAGCAGCTCTGGGCAGCACGGTGTTTTTCCGGCCGGGTCATACGTGCCATTCCGCCCTTGCGGCGAAGTGGCAAACCGTTTCAAATGCCGACGCACCGAAATGTTTTGCCCACCCACCCCTGAACCTGGAACGTAATGGTTGAAATTGAACCTGCTTTTTTGGTTGGTGAAAATCAACCGACCAACTGCACCTGCCATGATTTTATTATGAAATGAGTATGAAAATGATTATGAAATAAACTTATATTAAAAAATTGAACGAGTTCATTTGCACTCAATTTGTCATTCATGTGATAAATTGAATATTCAATGGCCACCTGTTCTGCCAGACTGTCCTCCAATCAACGCCGAATTCTACGAACCCTGCTGGACCAAGAATCCGAAATCGCGGACCAATGCAATGCATACATCGCACAATTATCGAACATGCTCAACGCTCTGCAGATCATGCATCACGACGATGACCCGGAAAATCACGAGCTCAAATGCAAAGAATTCATTCGGATGCATACGGGCGCTGGCCATGTTATGACCAACTGCGAAATGGTTCCATACGCGATCCAAACCGCGATGAATTGCAACTGCATCTGCATTCAGGCCGCATGTTTTCGCATGTTGTACAAATGGATTCCCAAATTGGATGCATTGCAAATGAAACTGCTGAAAATACAAACCCTGTGTGAAAAACACGGTTCAAAAACTGGCGTTGTGCTGTGCGCTGAAATCGAAAAAACCGTGCAAAATGTTCTAAAATCACAGACGACTTCGCATTGATGTCAATAAATCGAGTATGCCATGTGGGTCTCTTATTTCATGCGAGTCGCGTCGTGTCTGTTGTTGTTGTTGTTGTTGTTGTTGTTGTTGTTGTTGTTGTTGTTGTTGTGTTTGTTGTTGCAAAGTCGCATTGTTCTTGTGCTTGCTCTCTTCTATTTTTTCATACATGTCCTTTATCGCATTCGCGTGAAGCCCATGAGGATTCTGCATTGTTGTATGCATATGCATAATATATCTTTATGCATTTTGCCGTGTTTTACATTAATTGTGTTTTGAATTACTAAAATGGCATGACAATATGCCAATGGTCCACACAAATGCTAAAATTGTAAGAAACATGTTGACGTGTAATACATGACCTAATCAAAATAAAAAATGCAAACATTTAGCATTCTTTTCTCTCGAGAGGGTATAACCATAAATAAACCCACTAAACCAAATGTCTGAACGCGGTTTGACCATGGTCATCCATTCCGTTGTCATCGGAGTGGCATTGTACGCGCTAATGACGCTGATTTTGAAGCAGTCTCCCGTTGTGGCCGAGAACCGCAGCATTCTGATCGCTGCGTGCGTGCTCATTTACATGATTGTGTTTGGGCACGGGATGCCAACGCACGTGAACCCTCAAATTTAACCCTCTTTGTTATTGCATGATGATGTTATGCTTTTGTAATGCATTACATCATAAATACTTGTAAGAATTTCTCTCAACCTTTAAACAACGAGAGACGATCTGCAAATTGGACACGACGGATTATGTTTTCTCCATTCAGACATGCATGTTGCATGGAACGAATGCGCACATTGGGCCGTTGTCCATGGCGCCTCATTTTTCTCCAAACAAATGCAGCACTCGGTTTCCGTATCAATGACTGGCGGCACAACTTGCACCACTATCGTTTGATTGACCGCACTGTTCGCCACTGCATCTCTTGGTTGCCGTGGTGATGACATTCGGCGCAACACAACATCCGTGTAAAGGCACATTAAGACCAATACTCCAATGCTATATACTGCCATGATAACCAGGATGTGCAGTTTCAACAGAGTTCCACTAAAACGACACACTGAAAACTTGTTGTCATCGTTCTCGTCATACATGTCAAACGTGAGTGGAAATGATTTATACAAATACACCACCTTTATAATAAACTCAACGCAGTCAAATATGGGTTTGATTTGCGGGGTTTGTTGAGTTTTCCACTCTTTGAACGCCTCAATCGATTGAAATGTTGTTCCATATATTTTATGAAACGCATATTCATATCGAATCGTGTTGCAAATCGAACCAAACATCATGCACGAAACCATGCAAAACCATGAAAACAGTTTGTCATTCAAGCAGATGACCGCGGTCCTGGCATAAAACCCAAATCCGATCATTTTAAAAATCAAACATAGTTTGTTTAATTTGCGTTTGTCATCATACACAAATGCGGGATACATCGACATCATTTGCCGAATGATTGTTGAATAATTGATGCATGATTTATTTATATTCATTTGACAAATGCTTCATTCGGGATTAACGTCTTCATAGTCCAGCGCGCCCCCATCGTCCGCATCGCCGTAGTCATCGTCGTTCGGCAACCCGCGCAAATTGTATTCGTCCGCCTCTATTTCGGCCTCTATTTCGGCCGCTGCGCGCTCGGCGTCGCCGTCCAATAAGATTTCGCGCTGCCTCAGTTGCCGTTCCTTGTGCATCTGCTGTTCCATTTCTTCGCGCTCGCGATCATACGTGTCCCGTACATACTGTCGCAGACCCTTTTGCATGCCCACATTCCAGTCGCCGATGCGGTGGTCCTTGAAGAACTTCTCGGTTTCACGCTGCTCCTTTGTCATGTTGTCAAATCCCTCCACAATGAGCTCCTTCTCCTTGTCCTTGGTGCGTCGCACGCGCTCCTTGATGGTGTCCGCGTTCATGTCTGTCGCCGCGCGTTCGTCGTCCACGATGTCTGCATATGCAAACAGCAGTTCCACGATGGTTTTGCTGACCACGGTGCGCTCGATTTGCAGGATTTGCACCTCTTCCATGACCCCCGTAGCGGCTTCTTCTGCGCGCAGTGTTCCGGCGATGAGCTCATCTTCCTCCACCGGCACTATCTCTTCAATGATGACGCCCTCATAATTCACCATGCGCGTGTATTCCGCCAACAACTCCAGAAAGTAGTACTTGTACAGGAGGTGCAGCACGCGATTGTCAAACACTGAAAACGTGCTGGTTGCTTTTGATTTTTCTGTCTCCTTGTTGGAAGATGCGTGTTTGATTTCCGCGAAAAATGGCGTGATGTTCATCAAGCGCATCAAATCGCGGACCCTGGACTGCAGGCGCTCGAGGAGCGGGACCAGTTGTTTATCACCGTGGAATTTATTGAGTCCGGCATACGTGTGACCAATGATGTTTCGCACGTCATCGCGATGCCGGCCGCTGAGCCCCCAATGCGCCGGGACAATTACGCTGGCCACATCTCGCACCACTCCGTTGCAAATCATGGAGGGAAACACGTCTGCCAACGAATGCATGCAATTTTTCGTGAACTGGATTGCTCGATTCAGCGTTGCATCATCCGGTTCAATGACCGCGCCGCGCTTTTGTGGCGCGAATTCCATGAGCGTGCCGAATGCGGTTTTCAGTTTTGTGCGCTGTTTTGCAAAGTTGGGCACGCCCGACCGGTTGCCGTCCAAGAATGCGCCGATTCGGGCCCAGCGGTCGTCGCACAGGTTGCTCAAATACGATTTGAACTCGCGCATCTCCGGCGTTTCTTCCGACAGCGCCAAGTCGTACGTGTCCATCAGTGCCAAGATGTGAGTTTGCAGTTCATCGGGGATGATTGCATCAGCAGCGGCAGTGGCAGTAGCGGCAGTGGCAGTGGCGGCAGTCCCGCCTTTCGAATGCAGTTCGGCAATCAAGTCGCGCAGTTGCTGGTCATTCGACCACTCGGGTTCGTCCAGTCGAATCGGGATGACGTTTTCTCCGCTGACGACTTGGATCATTTGCATGAAGGCATCGCGCGTGAAATTGACGCCGCGCCTCTTCAGCTTCTCAATTTTGGTGACGAGCGAATCGGCGGCATCGTATTCGTCGGGGGCCGGCTTGTTCAAGCAGAAGAGCTGCAGCTGCGGCGGAATGGGGCGCAGGTTGTTGTAGTTGCAGAATGCGAGAAATGCGGCATACATGGTGTATTCATCAAACTGTGGCGACAGCAGGGGGAACTGCGGTTTAGTGGATTTGGGGTCATACAATATGGGCGCGCGAGACAGCTGCACGATGCGGTCAATGACGGCCTGTGTTTTGGCGGCGTCTGCATTGAACTCCTGGATGCCGGGGCGGTTGCGCACGAAGAACTGCAGCGTGGTGCTGTCCATGCCCTCCAGACAGCACGCGTTCTGCAGGAAGGGGACGCCCCCCTCGGCCTGCGGCTTGAGCAGCAGCTTGGTTTGCACCTTGTTCACGATTTCTTGAACCAGTTGCTGCATTCCGAGAGAAAAATACATGACCTTTGCTTTCAGAACGTCGAGTTGTTCAAACTGCTCGTGCTTGCCGCCACGCAAATTTTCGTCCAGCCGTTCCATGAACTGCGGCGACACCTGGTTCGGCGTTGGATTGACGACCCCGCTGAGCGGCGGCAGAAACGTCGTCATGCGCCGGATGTCCAATTCCACCGGAACCAGTTCCTCCACGTGCTCTTTCAAGTATTCGCGCTTGAGAGCCAGCCGGTCATTGATCTCGCCGCTGGTGATCGCATACTTCAGAATATACGTTTTAATTCTCTCGGCAATGCTGGGTTCTTTCAAATCTTTTATGGCGCTCCATGGTTCCACGGATTTGCTCTTGAGCTGGTGCGCGATGCATGCCACGTAGCGGATGCCGCTCATGTCCTCCTCGCCCATCAGCGGGAAGCCGATGAACGAGCGCACGCACCCGGGCTGCGTCTTGTTGGTCTTGAGCGACGGAATGGCCGTTTGAATGGCGACCGTCAAAAACGCGAGCGTGCAAAAGAGCAATGACGCGTTTGTGAATTCCTTGTACGACGGCGGCTGTTTCTTGTCCGTTTCAAACTTGGCCTTGGCCATTTTATTGTACTGGTCCTCCTTCGGCATGGTTGCGTTCATGGTTGCCATGGTTTTTTCCACCACGAATTCTCGCAGCGGGTCCAAATCCACGCTCAAATAATTTCCCATGGTCGTCACCAGGTTGGAAATCATGACCGCGCGCGGATTGTCGTATTTTTTGGGCACGGTTGTGGCAACGGATGTGGCGCCCAGACCCGGTTCTTCCTCTTGCAACATGACGTCCCGGAATTCGCTGCCCTCCTCCGTCGCAGATTGCAGCGGCATGATGACGTAGCCGCTGTGCTTGTCCACGATGGCATTGCCTTCGTCGCTTATTTCGCCCTGCTCACGGCAAATGGTGCGCAGCACGGACTGATACGACGTCGCGGTGGAAGTAGAAGCAGAAGCAGAAGCGATGAATGCGGCCGCCAATCTGCGCAAAAAGCTGGGCATTAATTTAACGTCGGTTTTCACGCAGTACAGCCAATGCGGGTCTTCATTGAGCCGCTCGTTTGCCCCGCGCGTGTACCGCTCCACAAAACTCAGCACGTAGGTGCTGCGCAGGACCAAGTCCGGCTGGCCCAGTATGATTGTTTTCAAGCGCTCGTAGGGCGACTGCACTATGTCCTGAATCTCATCCGCGCTGACCTGATGCCGCAACTGCGCGTCATTGTACCTCGTCATGCGCGCGTATTTCATGTGCCGCAATCGTGGCAACACGGTTTCATAGTACTTGAATTTGCCGTCGATGCGCTGCACGGTGCGTTCCCGGGTGTCATCCACATTTGCCTTGAATTCCGAGTTCATTTCGGCGAGGAGCTCTTCTTTCACCGCGTCGGACGCCAAGGCCTGGTCCATGCAGGTCTGGTCCACGGTGAAACACTTGTCTTGCACGTTGCAGAAAAATGTGGGGTCGTACATGCTGACCCCCATTGGAATGTTGGTGTCGCGAATCCACTTCTTATTTTTGCGCATATAATACAAGTTGCGATTGGTGCCGTCCGCATTGTCCAGCTCAACGACCGCGTAGTGTCCGTCTTGGACCGGCCGTTCTCTCAGCATCATGGCTTCTGCCTCCACTCCGGCCTGGCGGTCGTCTGGCACCTTCAGCTCGCTCTTAATTTTCTCTTTCAAAAACAGGATGAACTCCTCGCGCGGCATGGATTGCTGCTGCGATTCGTATTTCTCCAGGAATTTGTAGTCGGTGCGGTCAAATTTGCGGTCAAATGCAATGGCCACGTCATTGTCGTCTTCCAGGTCGTCGGAGTCGGCCAGGTACTGTTTCGCAATGACCATGTTGGCGCATTTGTTTTTACCCTCTTCTTCCGCCTTGCGCTGCTTGAATTTTTGGGTTTGCTGGTTGAGCAGCGTGGCGAAATCAAACGATGTCAGTAATTCCAAATTCAGCTTGGCAACTGCGCACATGTAAAGCCGCGCATTGTCGGCCACCAGCATGCGATGCAACAATTCGCACGGGGTCAATGAGCGGCGCAGGCGGACTTCCGCATCGGCCGCGTCCGCGCGTTGAAATGCGGTGTCTCCGCCAATGTTGTACTGCTCCTTTGAAAACCCGTACGTTTCAAACACGCTGCTTCCATTTGCCGCGATTCCATCATCGTCGTTTTCTTTGCCGCTCACCAGGAGGTTGTACATGACGGACATTCCCAAATAGATGACACCGTAATTGTGGGTTCGCAGTTTGTCGCACTGCGACTTCAACAGTGCGTAGTTGCGTTTATGGTCGCGAATGCGCTCGCGCAAGAAGTCGACCATGTCGGTGTATTGGCGATATGTCAGGTCCCGATGATACACCATGAACGGCTCCAAGTAGTCGAGAATTTCCGACAGGCTCAGACTTCCCGTCAAGTGTTTTTTCACGAGGTCAAACAGCACGCGGGTGCGCGGCACAATGATGCGCAAGTACTCTGCGTATCGGTCCGAATCCGTGACTTCGCGATTCAGCATGTATTCCTTGATGTCGCTCAAAAAATCGCGGGAATTAAATGCAATGTTCTCGTCCAGGTCATCAATTGTGCGCGTGGTTATGCGGGTTTTCTTGCGCAGCAGCTGCCAGTAATTCAGGTTGTGCTGATTCAGCTGCGACTTGTCCAAAATGTTGATGCGGTGCAGGTTGATGCGCGAGTATTGCACCGTTGGCGCGGGCAGCATGATGAACGACTTAACCGTCATGGTGTCGGCCGGTGTCATGGGAACCACGTCGGCCGTCATGCGCGCATTGGTTATGGCGGTTGCATTCAGACGCGTCATGCCGAGGTTGTATTGCTGCATGACGAAGCGACGGGTTTTCAGCTCATTTCCTACAAACACCGATGACTCCAGTTGTCCCAGATTGTCAATCACGGCAGCCAGGTTGTCGCGAACCGCCTCACTGACGAGGTAGTCTTCTTTGTATTCGGGCTGTTCGAACGGCGTAAGTTGGGTTGCGCACAGCTGTTTGATGTAAGCGGTGTACTTGTCGCCGCCGTTTTTATAAGCTGCGTACATGTCCACCTGCTCGGTCAAGGTTTGCGCAACCGTGATTTGAACCACGTCTTCTTTGGGGGAGGCGAGGAACATTTCGTCCGAAGCTTCATTCACATACGTCTTTTTGCGATTCACTGCGACCGGCAGAATCCAATGCAGCCGCTGGTTCAGTTTGCGCAACGATTCAATGAGGGGGCGGTGGTCGGGGCCGTGCATCAACGGCATGTGCGCATTTCCGTTGCGGTCAAACTTGGAAAACTGCTCGCGCAGCTGTTTGAACCGGGTGATCAACGTGTGGATGCCGTTCAACACTGCGTCGGTGCGCTGGGTGGCGGGCACATTGGAAAGGATCGCATTTAGCATGTCATTGGTCTGCGACTCCAGGGTGTATCGCCTGCGCTCGTCGGGCACGTCCACCATGAAGGAGAATTCCTGCACGGCTTGGGACGCCATGATTTCGTCGGCGTCGTGCAACATCTCTGCAATCGCATTTCTCACTTCGGGAACCGCAATGTCTATGGTTTGGACGGGGGGCGCCGTGCCGTCATCAAATGGATCCGACGATGGCGCAGCAGATGCCACGCCCTCGGCTGCTGCGCTACCATCTGATGGTTCCATCAACCCACTTGGCGGGGGTCGCATGTTGATGCGTTCAATGGGCAAGTGTTCCGGCAGTCCCTTGAACTGGAAATCAATGTAAATGACTTCGTTGTCGGGGACGGTGGTTAGTTCAATCATGTCTTCCCCGTCTTCTAAATTGGAAATGCGGCCGGTTATGACCGTCGGGTGTTCTCCGCCGAAATAAATGTCAACCCACGTGTTGGGAAGAAGCCCATTCTGGCGCGCGTATCCTTCTTCCACCGCATGGTCCAGAATGTTGATGTTAAATATGGACTCGTCCGAAAAGGAACCCGTTTCCGAATTGATGGTCAACGTGCGCGGCAACAATGTTTCAACATCAATCAGCCGAATTTTGGTTTCATCCAAGTAATCAATGAGGTAGACGTGGTTATTTAAATCTTGATTTTTGGCTTCAATCTGAATGATGTCTCCCAATTTTAACTGTAATGATGATGACATTGGCGCGTGGAATATATATACCTTAACATAAGTTTCTATTATATTTTTATTAAAATAAAATAGCATCATACATTATAAATTGTGTTTCAAATAGCCCAATCGTTGCATTTCATTTGAATGTCTGCCCCTGTTAAGCCCAAAAAAAGAATTGCACCCACTTTAGTGAGCGTGGTCCCCGATGCCACAACCGCCGCCGCGTATCAGGCAAAGAAAAATCCGCTGGAAAATGCGGCGGATTTAATTGCAATGCGATACGGCGTTTCGCAAGAAGCCCCGCAAATCGACGAGTCCATCTTTGAACAGAACCGCAATGTGGGAAAGAAGGTCGTTCCGCTGAAAGAGTACTTTAAACAAGCCGCAACCGAGTTCAATCAAAAAGAAGCCGAGAAGAAAGAAGAAGTCATCAAGAAAAAACGCGAGTATGCCAAGCTGACGCCCTGCCAGCGGAAGGCGAACACACTGCAACGAAACCTGGATGGCTATATCAAGGATTGCGACCGCACACTTTCAAACGAAGCATTGATTGAAATGGCGGACAAGGCTCGAGAGAAGGCAGCAAAAGGTCCCGCTCAAAAAGCTAAACGAACGGCCAAACGAAAAGTGTCATCGTCGGCGTCCAGGTCCTCCTCCAGGTCTTCCAGGTCCTCTTTGCAAGGCAAAAAGAAGAAATAGATGCCCGCGGATAATATTTGCAAAAGGAAGTTAAAGACATGTGCGTATGAATCATAGACTTGGACCAATCATGGCATCATCATCAACCGCAACAGCATCAACACCCGTGTCTTGGACCTGCGATTTGAAGCGTGCGTCGCCCGACATTTTGCGCGCATTCAGTCTTATGTTTCATGATCCCCAAAGCGACGAGCTGCAGGCACTCCTGAAAAAATCAAACCTGACCAACAAGAAGTGGAAGGTCAACGAAAACGTGTATTCCATTTTAAAATACAACGTTGGCGTATTGAAATGCGACGAGCTGCAGACAATCGGGCTCCTGCGTTCGCTTGTTTTGGACCAGCACGGGAAAATCATGGCATACTCACCCCCAAAATGCGTGGTTCCTTCAGCGGATGAACTGAACAGCCGTTTTTCGGATGAAAACATCCTCGTGGAAGAGTTCGTGGAGGGGACGATGGTGAACGTGTTTTACCATAAACCCAACGGCCAGGATGAAGGCGCGGGTTGGGAAATTGCAACCAAAAGCTGCGTGGGTGCAAAAATCGTGTTCCATTCGGTGCAGCCGCAGCCGCAGCCAACAGCACAGACACCAGCACAGACACCAGCACAGACACAAGAACAGACACCAGCACAGACACCAGCACAGACACCAGCACAGACACCAGCACAGACACAAGAACAATCATCAGATCAATCAGAACAAACACAACCAACAAAGAAAACGTTCCGCACCATGTTTCTGGAGTGCATGAATGACGCCAATCTGGATTTTGATGCGCTGCAAAAGGACTGCAGCTACAGTTTTGTCATGCAGCACCCGAACAACCACATTGTGCGTGAAATCACAAAGCCAACGCTGTATTTGATTGCCGTTTACAAGATTGACAACGAGGCGCTCGTCGTTGAGGAGCAGTGTCGCGACGAGCATTTTCAAAGAATCAATGCGTCTTCTGGCACTTCAGTGCGGCTGCCTCTGCGTTTCACCGACATTGGATTGCACGAGTTGAGAGAGATATACACCTCGTTGAATTCGTCCTACGACTTTCCAGGGCTGATTTGCCGCGAGAGCAGCACCGGCGTGCGCTTCAAATTTCGCAACCCAAATTACGAGCGCCTCAAAAATTTGCATGGCGTCGACCACAAGCTGCAGTTTCAGTACTTGTCGATGCGGCACCAAGGCAAGGTCAAGGAGTATTTGAAGCTGCACCCAGAGTGCCGCGAGGCGTTTCAAAAGTTCCGGGACCAACTGCACGCTTACACGAACCAGTTGTTTGCAAACTACATCAACTGCTACGTCAAGAAACTGCGCCCCTTTACCGAGTTCCCCCCCGAGTTCAAAACGCACATGTTCCGACTGCATGAGCGCTATTTGAAAGAGCTGCGCGAAAAGAAGGAGCACATCACGCTGGGGCAAACCATCGCCTACATGAACGGGATGTTTCCATCGCACCAAATCTACGCGCTGAATTACGGGGTGCGAAAAGCGTGCGAAAAAACATAAAAAATGCGCATACTTAAAATTTTAAATTTTATAGTGACATGCAAAATGATCAATTAAATTTTGATTTAAATCAGAATCAAAATTTAAATAATATTTGACTATATATAAACACATGGTATGAGTAATTTAATTTTTTCATTGACCCAACCCAAACATGTGATAAGCATGCCTCAGGCGACATTCACAAACGACGACCATGTCGTAATTTCATTAATCGACCATCCTTCATCTCAAGACTTGAAAAGGCGTGATCAACATGAAGTGTTATTCAGGAGAATAAACACGTTTTTAATAAAAAATAAAATTATAAAAAACAATATAATAGATTTAGGTGCTTGGATCGGAGATAATTCCATACCTTGGGCAAAGAACATCGCCGGCATTGTTTATGCGATTGACCCCTCCCCCAATAATTGCAATTTCATAAATGACACTTGTAAATTGAATAATATAACAAACGTGAAAACACTACAATATGCGATCACCAATAATAATCAAATTTTAACCACGCACGACGACCTAGGACACTGTTCATTCGTGTATGGAAATCCAAATAATAATGGACAAAATAAAGTGCAAGCTGTGTCATTGGATTATTTGTACGCTTCAAAATCAATAGACAATATTGGCTACATTCATTTGGATGTTGAAGGAATGGAATACAAAGTGGTTGAAGGAAGTGAAAATGTAATAAATGCATTCAGACCATTGGTTTCGTTTGAACAACATTTAGAAATTGACAATTATGAGTTGATACTGGCGTTGTTCAAGAAACATAACTATGTTGTATTTTTGATTAACGAAATATTGCCGGGGTGCAGGCATGATTGTAGAAATTCACTAGCGTTTCCAGTTGAAATGTACAACGACAACATGATTGATGAAATTCATGCTTACATCGGCAAAACCGTTTTAGAACGCAAATAATACAATTAATTTTTTGAAGTTGGAATTACCTGTGAATCTGTGAAATCAGGGCCTGAAACACAGACGCCGAATCCCGCGCGGCTGCAATCAAATACGAGTGCACAATGTCCACATCCGTTGCCGCGTGGAACGCAATCCGGATCATGCTGTGCGTGTCGTGCGGATGATTTTTGCGAAACCCGCAGAACGAAATCGTCTTGCTGCCCATGTAATGATTCACGTGAAGGAAGTGTTCGATGCATTTGCCCATTGTGTAATCCTCGTTCTGCATCGTGATGTCGAAGCCGTTGCTCAGCGTGGTGTCGGATGTTGCTACATCCACGTCGCCGTTGGCATTCTCAATGTCTGAAATCATTTTCTTGCATTTGTCAATCAGGATGAGGCATGCCTTCGTCAGAATTTCAGTGTTGGAATACACCCCAACGGATTCAATCGTCATTTCAAAACTGTCTGGCTTTGTGTATCGCAGCGCCTCCATGGAGAACCAGTTTTTTTTTTCGGATGCAATGAAGGCGGCGTCATTGCCGTCGCGTTCCAACACCTTTGCGCACTCGGCCCACACCTTTTCGGCTTCTTCCACAATCGGGGTTGAACGATAGGCGCACGTGCTGGCAACATTGTACATGCCGTCCATGCGCGCAGTTCCCACCCCGATTTCGGCGGTTAAAGCCAGTCGCTCGCCTTCCACAAATTGGGTCAGCCGCGAGATCAGCCGGGCGATCAGAATGTAGCCACCAGTGATTGCATCCGGTGGAAAGATGCGTCGAACCACGGACTCGCTCAGCTCTTTGCCCGTTTTTGCACTGACCATGCGGAAGTCCTTCGTGGTTACATACTGGTTTGCAGTGCCCGTGTTTTGAACGTCGAGCACCACGCGGTAGTCTTCCACATCGAAGTCCTTGAAATCGGGGTCGTTGGCCTTGAGATGGACGGGAATGCAGCCCATGCGCTGCTTAATGATTTCATTGTTCAGACGGGTGGTGTTTGTCGTTATTTGCACCCGGTTCTCGGCGTGCGGCAGTGTGCGGAAACAATAGGTGGGAATGTCCGATAAAATGGTGCGTCGAACCGCATTGATCAGGCTGACATTGATTTCACTGACCGTCAGTTTGAGGGTGCCGTCGTGGTCCGTGAAGGATTCAATGATGGGTTGTTGAGGCATGTTGTTGTTATTGTTATTATTGATTGCTCGGTTGAAATTGATGTCGGGTTGTCTCTAATACATTAATTGCGCATTATATTTATAAATCAATTTTTACAGAAAATCAACCGGGGGAACTACGTGACAAGCATTGCGCCCCGCACCCCTCCTTCAAACATTTCCCTTTTATCTTATCCGTTTCGCAGCATAAACAGGCCGAGCACAATGAGCGCCAGTCCTGCATAATTCACGGGTCGGTTCAGCCGTTCGCCGTACATGAAATACGCAAACAGCGTCTCAATGAGTGCCGAGCTGCCGTCCCACATGGCGTTCACCCATATGACGTCCTTTATCCGCAACATGCGTATCAAGAAGTAAATGACACCGGCGTATCCCGCGCATCCTTGAATGAACAAGGGGACCCCAATCGTGTCGTCGGAGGACCGCGCATATGCCTTGAACTTGAAATCACCGTACACTTCCACCAGGCACAACAGCAACAGGTTGGTCCATGGGTTATTCATCACGGTGTCATTGAGTTGAAACATTTGGTTTTGAGAGATATTACATTAATGGGATAAAATTAATGTAATTCAAATGGGGTTTAAGGATAATGCAGGGGTTTAAGGGTTTCAAGGGAGGGGTTTAAGGGGAACCGTAGGTTCCCCTATTAGTTGGATGACGGCAGCGGCGCCAGGCACAGCTTAATCTCCCCCAGACTGGCGACGTAATACTTCACAACCAGCGGCAGGTCGTTCTCCAGATACATCTCAATCTGGCTGCACAGGTTGGTGCATTTGATGAAGTAGCCCAGGTTTTTCAGGGAGAATTCGCCCTGGATGATTTTATTGAAATCCTGTTTTTGGATGAACTCCATACTGCCGTCCGTTTCCACACGCCGAATCTCTGCCGTGGCAAACTGACCCGAGCACTTGAAAATGAGCTCGTTGCCCACCGACTTGATTTCCAGCTTGTCCGAAATGCACGACATGTCGCGAATGATCTTCTGGAAATCGGAGGACGGCAAATTGATGACCGACGAAAACACCACGTTGGGCTCAATGAACTCCTCGGGATCGGGCTCAATCAGTCGCAGCTTCTGCGTCTTGCACTGCTTAATGTCGCCGTTCTCGAACTTCAGGCCCAGGAACGACACAATGCCGTCATTGTAGTCCTTCTTCTCAATGTAGAGCGTCAGCGTGTCGTCGTTGTCGATGGAGTTAATGAGCTTGAACAAGTGGAACATGTTGACGCCGATAATTATTTTCTCCATGTGGCACTCGTAGTGCTCGAAATTCTCCGCACCCAGAAACAGGTGCGCCAACATGGTGTGCGATTTGTCCATGTTCACAATCCGGATGCCATCCTTCTTGAACGTTATATTGGTTTCCAACAAGATGTCCTTTAGCGCAGTCATCAGCGTGCGAAACGGCGCGATTTGAACGGTTTTAATCGTCAATACGTTGTCGGCATAGGCATTGGCATTGGCATTCGCAGATGCGTTCATTTTCCAAATCAAGAGATATACATGTTTTAAATGACAATCTTTAAATGCTTATGACACAATTTATTGATTTTGTTGGTTTTACGACAATCGATTGTGCATTAAAATAAGGGATACGCAGTTATCCCAACGCCTTGTATTTTGAAATGACCATGGCGCCCAGAATCAGAACCATGGCGGCGTAATCATCCAGCGTGGTGGGCAGCTTCAACCAGAACGCGTTGGACAGCACCTGACCCAAGAAATCAAACACGTAGGAAGAGAGAGAGACTTGAGCGGCCGAGAGGAACCAATTGCCGATGCGGTTGGACGGGATGACAAACATCCACTCGATTGTGGCCCAAAACTCGGCGGTCAAAATCTTCTTAATTGTGCCGGCGTCTTTCATGCCCGGCGTGGTTTGCATGAAAAGTGCTAAATCCATTGTCACCATGATGGCCAGATTTAGAAAAATCCAAAACAACAACAGCCCGATGGAAAATTGATGCTTCATTTGGTATTTAGTGTATTTTGGTTAATGAGATATATATTATACACAATATAATATATTATATATCTATTATATATCAATAATACAATACCATTTATTTTAGTAAAATGTCCAGCGCTTCTGCATCACCTCTCCCTTCGGCCACATCCAATCCCAGTGCCAGCGCTAGTGCCAGCGCTAGTGCCAGCGCTAGTGCCAGCCCTTCGCCAAGTGGCTCTCCGGACGCAGGCAAAACCCCGCTGAACTATTTTCTCTGGTTCATTGCATTCGTTTGCGCCCAAGCGTCGTCCATGTGGGGCCAGTTTGTCACCTTGAAATTCCCCAACATGGGCATGTTTGCCGCTTACAGAATGGCCATCCCGTTTGCGTGGCTCGATTGGTTGTTCATGTCCGTGGCGGTCAACATTGGCGACAAGTACAAGCTCGTGACCCCCACCCAAGACACCTTCACGCTCATCACACTGCAATTCACTGCCATTCTCATCATTAACCACTTTTACTTGCACCAGCCGTTGTTTAGGAGCGACATCATTGCGTTCTTCATGATTCTGTTCGGCTTCGCCGTCAGCTTCAACAACATGCTGTCTAAGGCGTTGAATCGCCCGGTTCCCAGTGCCACGCCTGCTCCTAGTGGTGGGCCTAGTGGTGCTCCTAGTGTCCCTTCCAAGGCCCCGGCTCCCCTCATTGCACACAAGGGCGACCGCAAGAAGGCCAAGCTGCTGAAGAAGATTTGGGGCATTCAGCCCACCAACGACTACTCAGCTCTCACTGAAGGGTTTGGACTGTACAGGAGTGAGTGAATGAATGAATAATTTGTAAACATTCATGTTATGGTTTAACCATGACATAAATCAAATCAATCAAATCACAAAAATGCGATTATCGCCTTCGGGACATACGGCCGCTTCGCTTATGGCCGCTTCGCTTATGCCTCTTGGTTCGCCTTCCTCCTTTGACACCTTTAAGACGTTGAACACTACGCGCAAAGGCTTTATCGCGTTCCTTTTTATCATGTTCATTTTTAGCCTCATTTCTCTGTTTGATTTTGTCCATTAATTCTTGACTTGGTCGTTTATGTGTAACAGTAGGAACATATGCGCCATTCTTCATGTGTTTGTTCCTATCCGCCTCCCATTGTTCACGTGCCCATTTTGTGTACTCTTCGGCGTGTCTAGCACCATGCACACGAACCTGTTTATTTGCTTCTGCAGCATCGAAAGGCATTTGTTTGGCTTCCATTTTATAATTGTGTTATACAATTACCAAACATTTTTTCGTTTAACATTTAACATTTATGCATACAGCTTCGTGGACGTTTCCTGTCCCGTGACGCGCTTAATGAACGTGTCGCCGTCCAGCAGCTCTTTCAGATTGTCCATGTGCTTGTCCCGGTGCCGGAACAGGAAATTCACGATGGCCGACATGGGCAGCTGCTTGTCCTTGATCGCCGCGTAAAACGCTTTGAACGCGTCAGTGGTTGCTTCCGCGGTGGCATAGTGCTTTGTTCCCAGCATGTCGCGAAACAGCTTCTCAATCTCGGTCCGACTGGGGTAGTTCAGCTCCACGATGAGGTCGGTGCGCCCCTGGCGCAGCAGCGCGGGGTCCAGCTTCTCGGGGTGGTTCGTTGTGATGAACACGATGAGCCCGTGCTTGAACAGCACGCCGTCCAGAATATTGAGCAGGTTGCTGAACGTGAAACTCGGCGTCTCCACCGACGTGCGCTTCTCAAACAGGCAGTCAATGTCCTCCAGAAGCAGCACGGTCTTGGGGTCTATGTTGCGGAACGACCCTTGAATCGTGGCGTTGTCCATGTCGCGGCTGAGGCTCATGATGCCCAGGTTGTAGTGAATCTCGTTGCACAGCGCTTTGATCAAGCTCGTCTTGCCGCTGCCGGGAACACCCGTCAACAGGTACGTCTTTTTATACGGGATGCCGAACGCGTCGTACTCCGCCTCGCTGTTCAGAAAATCCGTAACGTCGTCCAGGATGCGCTGCTTGATGCGCTCGTCCATGTACACCGTGTTTAATCGGCGAATGGGGATGCGGCTATACGTGTTCCACTCGCTGTATTTGTTGGTCACCGAGATGCGCAACTTCTCGTCGCTGGTGTTGTCAATCTCGCTGGCCAGCTTGTAGAACTCCACAAAGGAATCGGGCGTCGGCGTGCGCACCAGCAGTCGGCGAAAATAGACCATGCCGTCGCAGCTGGTTGGTCGGGGGTTCTTCTCCTCCCGGTAGTCAATCTCAAACGCGTGCTTCTCGGCATTAGCATCCGTGAAAACGTAGTCGTATTCGCCACATCCAATGCTCATGAAGAGTGCATTAAGCGGGTCATACAGTGCCTGTGCCGCCGGCACTTCTTTCTCCTTTAATTTTTCGTCAAGCACGGTTTTTACTGCATTGTATGTTCTCCGGTTGAAATGCTCGTGCATTTCTATGCGAACTGGCACGGCATAATTTGTTCGTGTCTTCAACAGCGTCGCGTTTCGGAACAAATACGATAGAACGCGGCCTTGGTAATACTTCGGGATTTCGTGTTCATGAAGGGTGGTTGTGGATGTCATCGTGTGGTTGGGGTTGGAGTGCGTTGGTTTGTAAATGCGCGATGCCTTTAAATGCGTTCGCCATAGTTTTAGCAGATTTGTATTGGATGCGGGTCATTTGCGCATTTTTTGTGCAAGCATATATTATTAATATCATCAGCATGCCAGAAGTGGACAACGTGCTTTACACGCCCAACTTGGAATATTTTTTGCAAAGGAAGGGCGAAGAATGCGAAGCGTGGTCCAATCTCCATTTGATGTGTCATAAGAAGTTCAGAAAGACTGAAACCATGTTTAATTTGCCCATCATCACTATAACCGCATTCATTGGGTTCGTGTCCGGTCTCAACTTGGATTATGAATACATTCACCTGATTCTTGGCGGGATGAGTTTGTATGCAAGTCTGCTTAAAAGCTATTTTTCGTATTTGAAAATCAGTCAGAAGAGCGAAAATCATCGCATTGCCTACATACAATACGGGCAAATAGCGAACGAGATCCGCGTGGAGCTTGCGCTTGAACCGACGATGCGCAACCGCGGTAGTGGATTACTGGATTTGATACGCATTAAAATGAAGAATCTGCTGGAAGTCTCCGAAATTGTAGACAATTCGATTATTCATGAATATCTCTCGAAAACTGGAAACGCAAACCGAAGTCATGTCATGCATTGGTTCACACGAGACCAAAACGCCGACGCCATCGAAAACAATCATGATGATGCAACCACAATTGGAAGGCCTAATATTTTGAAACTGGCCAATCGATTTGAATCGTATGTGGACATTGAAAACAAGGTCATGCGGTTGCCCAACGCAGGACGGAGCAGCAGCATGTCATCGCCACAAGTTGCACCTGCATCCGATTCGGGGTCCAGCGCATATGAATCCAATGCAGACGCCACCAACAATGGAGACAATGCACATGATAATGATGACGCCGTTTCGGGCATAATGGTCTAATCGTATTTTTCTTGAATTTCAAATCAGAGAGAAATTCAAGAAACTGATTCACCCCATTATTCGAGGGGTTTGAGGGGGAGACGCATGTCCCCCTCAGTACTCAGGTGTGTGTTTTTTGAACAAGCACCCATGCGGGGTTATGCCAGCCATTTCATTAATGACGGCTGCGTTCTGAAACTTGCAGTTTGCCAACCAAACCTTCACAATGCAGAAATTCTTTTTGGGTGAAATGGTTATGCCGTTCACCACCGGCAGCAGCGCTTTGTTGGAGGAAATGCTGTTCCCCACCACTGAATAGGTCAATTGACGCCAACAGTCTTGCACGTCCTTATTACTGACTTTATATGAGAAACAGCCACCATTCCGGTTTCTAACATCTTCCCAAATGGGCGTGATCCCTTCTCTCATCAAAAACAACATGCAGTTCATGACCAATTTAGGCGGAAGAATTTCGGTTGCACTAACCGATTGTTCCACCGTGTTGAAATCAAACAACTTTATATAGCTTTTCAATGACCAGTCTGTGTCGTGTGGAAGATGACACCACAGTGTCCATCCACTTGACAGAGCGTGATGAGATTCCGCAGTGGGCGCAACGGCATCTGCAGATGCGGTTACAGAGGCAGAGGCTTCAGCGGGGGAAGAGGAAGATGAAGATTCCTTCATGTTGTTCTCAATACACATAAATTAATACTACTTTTTAAATTGATTTTACATACATTTTAATTCGCGTTATTTTGCAGTGATCTATCTCATGACAATAATCTCATTTTCATTTTGTTCACGGGCGTGCCAAGTTGTCTAGTGGATGATGTTTGCACAATCTGTCGTCGCGGCTGCAACTGTGAAATTTGCAAACGCAACCACGCCGGCACCGGCCACCGCCGACGTTGCAGGTATTGCAAATATGCCTGAATCCACTGGGGCAACTGAAAGGCTGGCACTGGCGCTGGCACTGGCGTAGGAGGCGTAGGAGGCGGTGGCACTGGCACTGGCACTGGCACTGGCACTGGCGCTGGAGGCGGTGGCGGTGGCGGCACAAAAAACACGGGTTCATCCAAATTCAGCGGTGTTCCGCTGGTGATGCTGGTGCGCTGCGTAAACTGCCCGACACGCTCTCTGCAGCACACATCCTTAAGCAAGTGTTTCCACTTATAAGTATCCGAAGAATTCGACTTGAGTGATTCCAACAAGCAGTGTGTCAGTGCACCAGCCGCCTTCCCAGCCAGAAACGCGTCTGCGCTTGTTTGCGAATCCTGGCATCCACTGATGCAGAACACGCTCCCGGCCGTTTTTGCGTACTTTTTGTACTCATAACTGGTTTGGCGAAGGGCCCATGCGTTGGGGTCATACGTGGATGGAAACGGGTCGGCCGACTGGATCAAGTAGCTGCTGTCGTCGTATTTATAACGCAGATCGCACCCAGTTCCACTGTGGCACATGTCCAACACCGCATACAATCGAACTCCGTCAGGCACCAATGCTGTCAAGGCAGACCTAATCGCGTCGTCCGTGATTAATCCCGCCCCATTGAAATCCAGCGGGCAAATGCATGAATCAGCGCCGCTTTCTTCATCGCCATTCGTGTCGCGCTGCAAAGACCCGTGCCCTGAAAAATGAAACCAAAGTTCGTCTCCGGCGCGAACACCTTGCAGCAATTCTTTGAATCCGGCAAGTATGTTGGCACGTGTCGGTTTTCGGGGGGTCGTGTCGCTCATGACAATGATGGAGCGTGATTCATACCCTCGTGCGCTCTTCAAATAGTCTGCAACGTTGTTGATGTCATTTATGCATCCATGCAACTGATCTGGCGTCCCAACATAGTTGATTCCCACCAATAATGCACGCTTCATCATTCGTGCTGCGCGTATTTATATGTGTATGTGTTCTGTGTTATGAAATCCGGTATTATTTTATTTTTTTCGAACATTTCATAACTTTTAATCGCATCGTAATCGAATGAAATAGTCATCATCCTGCTCAAATCCAGGTGTCGCCACGGGATATTCGCTGCATTTGTACGCCGCCATGTTTGCAAAATGATAATCGCGCGGATTTGTTGGACGAGAATACAGATTGGTTTTTGACACATAGAAAACCGACACCTGTTTTATTCGATTGGCATGCTCGACGTTGCATGAATCCCGTCTCAAAATGTACGTGTCATTGTTGCGCACATGGTGCGCATAATTCAGCACCATCAACTCGGTCATATGAATGTTCAAAATTTCCTTATATTCAAGTTTCAATAAAGTCCCATACATTTTTTGCATATCGTGTTCTTGAGAAAACCGCATCATTAATTGGTTAGTTAGTTGATTGATTGTCTGGTTGTTTAAATCTTAATTATTAATTATACATGGCGTATGTTTAATAATATTCGTAAAAAAATGTGAAATTGTGTGAAATTCAACGCAAATCGATCCAACGCAATCCAATCAAATTAAACCATTAAACCAATCCAGAGTCATGCACTTCAAACCCGGTTTCACACACCTTCAAATAATTGCATGGTTGCAATGTGTGCAAAGCGGCATTGTTGTCGATGCATTTGATTGTGTAATTGCATTCGGTCTCTGCGACTCCTCTAAACGTCAAGTTGACGCCATGGTTTTTTCGAACGAACCATTTCAAAAATGCAGGATCCAGCAGTTTGTTTCCCAATACGTAAAAATTGTCCGGACTTGACAAATTGATTTCGTACTCGGAATCTCCATAGTGCAAAACAATTTCCATCATGCGATGCCCAACCGGCACAAACTTTCTGTCGAAAAAACATGAGCCATCCATTTCACGTGGAAATCCATCGTATTTCATGACGTGCATGCACATTGGATTCGCGCTCGATGCAGTGGTCGCTGTTGGAACCTGACACAACACAAAATCAAATTGCATGGTGTGCTTCTCAATTTTGGAAATTTGCTCTCGAATGTCATCCTCCTCCTCCTCCTCCTCCTCCTCATCCTCATCCTCATCCTCATCCTGGACCTGGTCCTCTTCCTCTTCATCATTCTTGCCTTCACCGGTTTCCTTATCGACGGCTTCCTTATCACCGGCTTCCTTATCACCGGCTTCCTTATCGACGGCTTCCTTATGGCCGGTTTCCTCATGGGCTGCATCCTTTCTCTCATCATTGTTTGCATGATTCGCGACATCATTCAAATTGATGTCAACCACGTCGTCTGAATCCGATTCCTGGGTTCCTTCAACATGTTCCGACAAACGGTCAATCAATCCAAAAATGGAACAATGCCCTTGAATTTCAACCCCATCTTTGATGACGCGCACATAGCAATGGTCATCATCCGCATTTGCATCCGAACCTGGATTCGGTGCAACATTTCCAATAAACAACACGACCTGTTGTTTGAAAAATGAAAACGAGCTGTGAACAACTGGCACAATGTACCTCGTCGTGAACCGTTTTGTGTGCGTGAACGCGGACACACACGCCCATCCAATTTCAAGAGCAATGTCAGCCCAATTCTCCGCGGTGAAAGTTTTGTACGCATACAATCCGGCACCCAGTGCAATAACCGTGTATAATTGAGTGGCAACTATTCCGTTCAATTCTTGTTCAGTGCAACCCACCAATTTACCAGAAGCATCATACGTGCTTGCAATGCAGCTCATGTTGTTGTATTTGGGGCCTTGATACACATCATTGAAACAACATTTTTATATTGTTTCAATTTAATTATATTATACCACCATTCAATCCATTTGATACAACACCACATTGCACTTGGAATGTTTTTTGCATAACGGTGGTTGTGAGTTGGACTCAGTTGGGACGTTCAAATTGCATCGTCTTCCTTTATTTTTGCCGGTTTGAATTTCGGCAGCACACTTGGCTGATTCCGATTCGGATTTGGATTTGGATTTGGATTTGGATTTGGAGTTGGATTTGGATTTCAATGCAAGTTTGTAGTGCCTCAAGCAGCATGGTTTCGTTTCGTGCTCATAAAATGCATTCACTTTGCATTTTGTGTGAGAACATTCAATGCCCGGCATGCACATGGATGCCGGCGCATTTACTCCGACCAACCGTTTAATAACAGGATGCTGGCCCACACAAGGCAATAACCGGTTTGTCAGGGTTCGACAGTATGGACATTTGACTTGGTTCATCCCTATTTTTTCATGATAGTTGTGAATTCCAAGACGTCCTTTTTGACGGAGGACTTCTTGATACAATGGTTCATAATTGAATTTGTGTCCACATTCCAAAGAAATGTGGAACAGATTCAACGGGACACTTGTGATTAAGCATGCATTTTCATGTTGTTCTTGTTGTTCTTGTTGTTGTTGTTGTTCTTGTTGTTGTTGTGGTTGTTGCAGAACAGTTGATTGCTTCTGCATATTCTTGAGTGCTTCAAAAAAATTCAAGTCAAGGTCATCTTCAACCTCATAATTCTGTTGTTGTGGTTGTGGTTGTGGTTGTGGTTGTGGTTGTGGTTGTGGTTGCATTTATGGGATGGGTTTTGGTATTTGTTCGAGTTCGATGTTATTCAAAACAAAATAAAATGTCTTTATACTTTTATACACTAATAATTGATTTTCAATTGATATGACAACAAAAGACACCTGGGGGCCTGCCACTTGGACCTTGTTCCACACGCTGGCCGAAAAGGTTAATGATGAAAATTTCAATGAAGTGAAATCCGACATGTTTGGATTCATAAAACGCATCTGTTTCAATTTGCCATGCCCGGACTGTGCTGCACATGCCACTCAATTCATCTCAAAGATGAATCCAAACAACTTTGAAAATAAACACCAACTTAAGATTTTTTTGTTGAATTTTCATAATTCGGTGAATGCGCGAACCAGCAAACGCCCATTCACGGTCGAAGAAATGAACGCCAAATATGCACTGGCAAACACATTTATGGTCATACCCTATTTCATAAAAGTGTATTCACATCGCAACACCAATGTGCGCCTGTTGATTAATAGTTTTCACAAGGACATTTTAATAAAAGACTTCATCAAATGGATACGCGAAAACGGCCACAAGTTCAAAAAATGAGGTTTCACATCATTTGGTTATTTAGAGTGTTGCATTTTTCAGGACTCTATCTGTTTTGCAAGAACCGTGCGGGTTTTAGAACCAACCGAACACTTGTTTTTGCCATCGCAGTCATCGCACGAGCACCCGCTGAAATCATACAGGCCAGCCTTGCCGAGTATGCTTCGTGTCGCATAAAACCCGCCAATTCCTCCGAATATGCCCAACAACAGCATGCCAATGTATATTTGTGGTCCGGTATTGTCGCCGCACAGCCCTCCCATGAAGGTCACCGTGTCAACGAATATGAGGACGATGAAACTCAGCATGATGCCAATCAACGAGTTTGCATCAAGTCGCTTTGAAGCTTGGATGCAAAACACGATGTAAGCAATGGTGTACCACAAAAATGCCGTGGTGAATTGTTTGCAAACTGAACTGAATGAGTTTATGACAATGATTGAAAGGAGCGCAACAATCGTTGCGCCGACCAGATGCCCCAAACACTTGGGGAAGTTGCGATTCACCAAGCAAACCCCAATTGCAACGCTGGATATCAAAAGCGGAACGGTTTGGTTGAATTTTGATATGCCAATGTAATCATCCAATAAATCATACACCGCATTGAATGCATCCTCTCTACTAATATAACCCACTGTTGGATTGTTTACTACTGAACTCATCTGTTGTATGTGCCTTGCGCCTTATATCTTATATATAATATACTTAAATATAAAATTACCATGATAAACACTTGTGCCCATTTACACATTTACACATTAGCAAAATGGGCATTCCCAGTTATTTTGCCCATGTGCTAAAAAAATACCCCCGCGTCATAAAGCGAATCTCCGAGTTGCCCTGCATCAACAACCTGTACCTGGACTGCAACGGCATGATTTACGATGTGGTGCACCAAATGCAGTTCTCCCCCGACAAACAGGCCGAGTATGAAGCCGAATTGTTGCAGCGCATCTGCGACAGCATTGACGCGTGCATTGCGATCATGCGCCCTACCAGCAGCGTCTTCATCGCGTTTGATGGCGTGGCACCCGTTGCCAAATTGAATCAGCAGCGCGAACGCCGCTACAAGTCCTGGTACTTGGGCGAGATGGAGACGCAGCGCCGCCGCGACATGACCGTGCAAAACCAAAAAAACGGCGTCAAAGGTGGGCGCATTGAACCGCCTAAACCCGCGTGGAACACGTCGGCCATTACACCCGGCACCAAATTCATGAACATGCTGCACGTCAAACTGGCCGAGCATTTCGATGCATCGGACCCCGCGGCTCTTAATGCTCGATACAATTTGAGCGGCGGGGCCGGCATCATTGTCAGCAGCAGCAAGGAGCCCGGCGAGGGCGAGCACAAGCTGTTTGAATACATCCGCGAGCACGCGGTGCAGCATGCCACAGAAACCACCGTCATTTACGGGCTCGACGCCGACTTGATTATGCTGTGCATGTCGCACTTGAATGTGTCGCGTGGCATCTACTTGTATCGCGAAACTCCGGAATTTGTCCGGTCAATCAATGTTGCCCTGGATGAAAAGGAGAGATATTACATGGACATTCCGGAATTTGCGGATGCAATTGTGGAGCAACTGACCGGAAAATCGACGCCCAACCTGTCCCTTTGCAAGATCATGGACTACATATTCATCTGCTTCATGCTGGGCAACGACTTCATGCCGCATTTTCCCTCGCTCAACATTCGCACCACCGGCATTGCCACCCTTTTAGAAGTTTACCGCGCAACAATTGCGCCCGATGAAACCATAACCAGCCAAGGCGGCGGCGGCGGCAGCGGCGGCATTCATTGGCCAAACTACAAGAAACTCGTCGCCGCCCTGGCAACCCAGGAGCTCAACCTGGTCCGCAAAGAGCATGCGACGCGGGACCGACAAGCGTGGCACATGCGCGACACGGACAAGGAAGACGACGTCATGCACGACGTCATGATGCTGCCGATGACGCAGCGGGACGTGGAGCGCAGCATTGACCCGTTCCATGCGGGATGGGAGCGCCGATACTACACCACGTTGTGCGACATTCCCATGGATGGGAAAACAGATGCCGCTGAAATTGCTGCGCTGGGTCGCAATTATTTGGAGGGCATGGAGTGGACGTTCCACTATTACACGCGCGGCTGCGTCGATTGGAAATGGACGTATGCCAATCACTACCCGCCTCTGTTGACCGATTTGGTGCGGCACATCCCGGATGATGCGACGTATTCATTTTTGCAGGTGAAACCGAAGGAACCCATTCGCGACGTGGTGCAGCTGTGCTACGTGCTGCCCAAGGCGAGCCATGCGCTGTTGCCGCCTGCCGTGGCGCGCGGACTCATGCGTAGCAAATTGGCATCCAAATACACGGACAACGGCGGCCACGACTTCAAATGGGCGTATTGCAAGTACTTCTGGGAGTGCCACACCGACCTCCCTGCGCTGGATTTGGCGGATCTAGAGGACATTGTGAAAAAAACGGATTGATGGACTGACTGACGGATTGACAGATTGACGTATTTTAACTGATGGTTCCCTCGCGTTTCACAATCCGAAAGCATTTGACCAGTTCATTGTGATTCAGCGTGTATTCGGGGTCTTCATCGGTTTCAATGACCGGTTCCAACGCTTTCAGGTTATAATAAAACAATTGGCAATCTGCGTTTGTTATTTTTTTTGAATTGCAACATTGGTCATACACTTGGTCCATGTTGTGTCTACAGTCTTTGTGCTGCAGGGTCATTTGCGCGTCATATGTGGATGCGTCTATGTAATTTAGAAGGGTTGCCATTGCGCTCATGGCCGTTTCATATGAATTGAAACTCATTTACTCCAGCAAATTTAAATAATATTTTAATATTTCCATATGTCATATTGTGTTTAATACATTATTGCCTGGTTTTAATAATGGCGGCTGCTCCTGCTGCTCCTGCATGTATATATGACGCGCCAATTGCTCCAGCCGAATTGCAACATCAAGGATTCGGCTTTCCTATAGTTCCTGTATCCAAGTTTACATTCAATTGGACATTCAACCGAAGATCATATGACATAACCTTGTATAAAACACATGATAACAAATATTTTACCATGGATTACAAACCATTTAATCCTAATTATTTCAAAGACAATAAGGTCCAATTCAATGCATATGCAAATAACCCTGCAAATTTATATCCATTCACTGATGCTATCACGGAAATGACTAGAATTGGAGGGTTTCCATTAGGTTATGAATACGCAGCACTGCAACAAACACAATTCAACATATTTTGCGCCCGTTCTTCGGAATCATTGCTGAGAATGAAATTGTTTTGTGCATTCGGCATGTTGCACAATTTTACAAACCATTCAAAAATTAAATTAATGGTAAGAGGTGGAATGGGATTACGATTGCAATTGGGTTCTAGAAGTGAACTCATTCCCACTGCACCTGAGACTGACATGGACGGATTGATTATCGTGGACCGGTCAATTGGACCCGCCGAATTGGACCAATTTAAAACTACATTCATGAAATTGTTGGTATTGTCAATAAAGAGTTCAATTCCACACAATGCCACATTGACGTGCAAACCTGCCGGCGGTGATTCAAAAAACACCATCAAGCTGCTGGTTAAAACTGCAGTTGTAAGGAGCGATGGCGTTGTGGTGGGGGCTGCAGAATATGAATTGGGCGATATTGGATTCAAATATTCAGATGATGAAATTGTTAAGATTTATGAGAAAGATGTGTCCATCATGACACCAGAAGGCATGAGGGATGTAAATGGCATTTTTCCAATGAGGGTTCAAGTGTATCCCGGATTTTTGCAGTGTGTGTGGAATTTTCCAAATATAGAAAACATGAAATCAGAATATGAACATGTCGTTGGCAAACTGAGAGAAAACATTGATACAATTGAAGAGGCAAAATCTAAATCTCCTGAAAGTCGATTGTTTGATGCTGACAGTCCATTTGATGATGAAATGAACCTACGAAAACTTGGCCGCGAGGTGTCCAAATTTGCAACAAAATCAGAAATAGCTGAACGAAGATACGGCGGCAAAAAACGCACCATGAAAAGGCGCACGCACAAGCGCGGTGGCTCAACGACCGAACAGATTGGTGCAGCCGCGCAAATGAGGGCCTTTTTGCCAAGACATTCGGCGACGCGCAATGCGTTGAACCACATCGTGCATCATGAATCGAACAACCGGTTCCATGACGCGAATTACAGGCACAGCCCGGCAACGCAAACCGCAATCAACAAAGCGTTTAGGACAATAAATGCAAATCCGCGCGTATCTCGTCGCACCAAGAAGCAGATGAAAATCGCAAAACAAAAGGCATTGACGCGCCGCGGATGAATTCAGAATTAATATATTTGTTATTATGTATATTGCATCATTTTGCATCATTCATACCATTTCATTGTCTTGTAAAAATGAGCACATCATCATCATCATCATGCAATAACAAAGGCAAGGGCAAATTTGTTTCGGGGCCTGCACAAGAATTTATTACGATTTATATACTAGCACACGGAACAACTATTCCGTTCCAAAAAATACCCAGTGGTTTGAAGAACAAAGTTCACAAGTTGAGCATTGGGGGAGTTAATGGAAATTTATCGTTTGATTCGCGTGTTCTTCACACATTGATGTTTAACTCAGCGCGACGTCTGAGTTCTAACAGAGTCAAGCAACCCGTCGAAAAATTGTATGACGTGCGCGAAGAAGTCTTCAGATACTATAACATCAAAGATGAAATAAGCGCACAACAGTTGGGTCAACAAAGATTTGTCGTGCGTGAGAAATCTTACCAAAAATGTGCCAGCGTTGATTGTTGGTTGCCGGAACCCTTTGCGGTTGCACATGACCACATGTATAATTTTACTGCAAATCCTTGGGCCAGACCAACCGATGCCCATGTTGAAACTGGCGACTCATTGGTGGTGCGAACATACTCATCACACACGGAACTCATTGAGAGACAACAATTTGGAGTATGGGTCGTGGACGCAAGCATGCGAATTGCGAAAAAAATTGGACTACTGCCGGGGATACAACCCAACGTTGTTTCGCTAATGCAGTTGTTGGGCGTTTTGCCAACAACATCTCGTGGCCCTCGCGACACGGACAATGCAACAGTGACCACTCTGTTTCACATAGTGGATACAATTCATAGAATATTTGGACCCAATGTCTCCGTGTGCGTCATTGATAATAGCTGCAGATACACGAATTGGGAACAAATGAGAACATCCCAGTTCAAGCACGGATTCGGTAGGTCATTGGGCAGAGCATCTCAATTCATGAGGCCATATTTGCCGAATTCATTGCACCAAACCATGCGCCGAACCGCCTTGTCATTGCTGGATTCAAGACCACCGCGTCCAGCCAACCCGATGGCGGTTCGAGCGAGTGATTGGATTGCGTGGACCGAGCGCAATGACATGGGGGAACCGGAGCAAAAACGAAACCGAATAACATTTTGGACAAAAACCGGCAAGATACAATGCGGCGACGAACATGACGCAACTGAGGCAGTCGGACTTGGACCGGTTGGACCGGACGGACGGCCAGGTGAGCCCATCTCTTACCGAATAGGCGACCAAATAAAACTACCAAATGGCAGGACCTTTACAATATTTTACATCATGCCGGGAAGTCCCACATGGTTTTTCACACATGCTGACCCCGAGGTGCTCGAAGACACTGGCATAGTCGTCGACGACGGTGCCGCACATGAAGAAGAAGACGACGAATTCGAGGACATTGATGAAGACGAAACAAAAACATTGTATTTTGCCGTAATTGAGAATGAGTGGTACATAACACCTCGTCCGGTGGCACCTAAATTCCAGTATGACATGGGATATAACCCCGATGCAGCTCGCATGCCGGCACCACTTTTGCCGCCAAATGAGTATCCTACAATCATGGTTGCGTCAATGCGCGGCGCACACGGTGGTGGAACCACGCGCAAATGCACTAGGCGCAAACACCGCACAACAATGAAAAAATGCACACATCAATGATGGCCACATGTCAAACAACGCCAATGTAGTCAAATAAATTAAAAAATTGAAGCATTTATTGAAATGGTTCAATTGCAGTTAGAAATACATCGATATCGATATCGACAACAACAACCATGCAATATTTGTGGAATCAATCAAACGTGGTTGCACCCGACGGAAAGGAGGAAGAGGCGGACAAATGTCCCATATGTTTGGAAGAAATAAAAGCAGTCAATGCATCCATAACATCGTGTGGACATAAATTCTGCATGTCATGTTTGCTGTCCTCTTTGAGAACAAAAAACACATGTCCTTCATGCCGCGCAGTAATTGAACCCGAACGCGAATACATCGAACCCATATCCGCATCAACTGCAACCGAAGTCATTCGCGACGAAGAACGGAATATTGATTTGACACGCAGAATTGACGTCATCAATTCATTTGCAGGTCGAAACGGAAAATCGGCAATGATATTCGCTCTTTGCAGAGAATTTGCATTTGCAACTGCGCATGGAATCGCCAGACTGCAGAAAACAAACGATGACACATATGACGATTCGTGGACCACTTTTGATTCAAGTGACGACGAAGATGATGAATAATGGACCACCCTCAATCCACGCTACACCCACAATCAACAATTGAAAAAACGTCGCTGAACCCAACCATATTTTTTTTCCAAATAAGAATTGCCCAAAAAGGGACATGCCACATTTTGCGCGGACCACCGTTGCACCCCCAAAAAACGCCAAACCATTTTTTCCGGAAATAAGAAACCCCGTTTTGGGGACATCATGTGCGCCGATTTGGCGCCATTTGACCCATTTTGGCGCCATGGTCTCATTTTTAAAAACATGATTTTTCATATTTTCACACCATAAATGCTCTCGCGAATAATCGGCCAAATGCGCCGAAAAATTTACCTAGTACCGCGCGTTTTTTCACGAAAAGGTAACGGGGTATCTGTTTTTGGACATTTTTTTTGTCCATTTTCTGAAAATTTTATAGAGTCTTGCAGAGTAAAAACAAAAAATAACAAAATTATTTTACAAGATTTGTATTGAAAAGTGAGAGCATAATGGTCTCATGTTTTAATATGGCGAAAAATGTCATTTTTTGGCGCCAAAAAAGCTTAAAAAAAGGCACCACGGTTTGGGATTTTTGTTCTAAAAATTTAGAACGTTTTAGAACGTCAAAGCATATAAAGATTTTTTCTCATGTTAATTTATAACCTCCCACCATTCCTCATCTCATCACTATGTCATCGGACACCGACTCTGACGATAAGCTTTCGGACCCAAAAGTAGCCAAAAGTAGCCAAAAGTATCTCGTGTGCAAAGACTGTGATTATATTACGTCTAAAAAATGCAATTACGACAAGCACCTCTCCTCTAGTAAACACTGTTCTAGAACACTTTTGAACATGAAAAACAAAAAAGCTACAAAAAGTAGCCAATTCATTTGTAAATTCTGCAAAAAAGAGTATTCTGCTAGGAACAGCTGTTGGTACCATGAAAAACAGTGCCTAGACAATCCTAGCAACAAGCCGGTTGCACTCGCGGAAGTGAAGGTTATCAAACGGTTGCCTACTCAGGAACCATCGAGCGACACGGTCACAATCAGTTTGTCGGAGTTGTGCAAAACGAGTGGAAACGGGGATGATTTCTGTTTGAGTTTGCAGGACATGGTGCCGTGCATGCTGAGTCATTTCAAACGCCAGAATGACGAGCATCAAAGGGAGCAGAAGATGGTGGTGCAGGAGCTGCTGAATCAAAACAAAGAATTGATGAACACGATTCGAGAGATGACCCCGAGAATTGGCAACAACAATGTGGTGAACACCACGAACAACACGCAGTTTAATTTGAATATGTTTTTAAACGAGGAATGCAAGGATGCAATTAAACTTAGCGATTTTGTAAAATCTCTCAACATAACTGTTGCGGACCTGGAATTTACGAAGAACAACGGCATCATTGAGGGCGTGAGCTCCATCATCGTGAACAACCTGAAGGGCATGGACGTGCACAAGCGCCCGATTCACTGCACGGACATGAAGAGAGAAACCATGTACATAAAAAACGACGAATGGGAAAAGGACGACAAACTGGAGCACGTTCGCAAATTCATTTACCTGACATCCTGCTATCAGACGCGGGTCATCCAGGACTGGATGGCGGTGCATCCCGGCTGGGAATCCAACGAGAAGATGCAAACCGAGTACTTGACGCTGTGCAAGGAGCTTTATAAAAACATTGAAAATGATGACATTGCACAAAAGAAGATTCTGAAAGGATTCATCAAGGAGGTGCAGATTGACAAGTCCATGATGCATTGATGCATTGCTTACAAAATTGAAACGTGAACACGAGAGAAATTTAGATAAACAGACCATAACAAAATGTTGTTTTCCATGATGCGCGAACTATGGGACGATGTCCAATTGGCCAAGACACTGCGTTCGTTTCACCTTATGCGAGATGCAGTTTATAAAGAAGAATGCTATGGCATGATGACGCGATGTATTTTCGAAAAACACTGAAAATGGAAAAAATTGAATTGGTTTCAAAAAGCATTTGAAACCCATCAGTGATTCCACAAGAACAAAAAACTCTATGCAGACTATCAATCCCACTAACTACTGGACTGCCACCGCAATGGCCGCCATACCGATGCCCAAGGCCCCAATCACCATTTATGGAGAAGACGGCAGCATGTACACGGGCTTCGTGAATGAAAACGGAGAAAAACACGGACAAGGCACATTCAAGACGGAGATTTACATCAGCGGCATTGTTGGCGACGAGAACTCGCATCTTTCAAAATGGACTGAATACTCTGGCAACTGGCATGCCGGTCTACTTCACGGCCAAGGCGTCATGCGAGAAATGTCAGACAAAGGCGTTGTCAATGTCGTGCATGACGGCATGTGGGACATGGGTGTTCGTGTGGCTGTGGTTCAAGAGGTTCCTGTGGTTCGAGACCGCGCTGCAATGGAGCGACTCATCATGGCAAGCCTGACTACAAGCCGAGAGTTCGACTTCATCGAGATGTGCGACAATCAGACAGGGGATTGGTGCAACGACTACTAAACGCCAAACGCCAAGACAGGATTCAACTAAAATCAGGTAAGCAATATATATGATATGTGTTTAATTGACTAACACTTTTTTTCACAAATAGTGGCAATCTCGAATAATAATGATGAACATCAATATAAAAATATTTAATAATAACATACAACGCAGAAAATGAGTCAGGCCACAGAAGAGCCCAAAGCCCCTGAGACCAAGGCACAGTTGGTGCAGTACATCAAGTCCTGGATAGAAGTCGACAATGACATGCGCAAGCTGCAGAAGGACATGAAAACGTTGAAAGACAATAAGAAGGCGCTGACAGATGCACTGGTGAGTGTCATGAAGAACAACGAGATTGACGTGTTTGACATCAACGACGGCAAGCTGGTGTATGCCAAGACCAAGGTCAAGGTTCCGATTAATAAGACGAGCCTGTTTTCCGCGCTCATGCAACACTACAATGACGAAGACGCGGCCAAGAAGCTGAGCGAGTTCATCATGGATTCGCGCCAAGAAAAGGTTAAGGAATCCATTCGCCGAAAAATTCAAAAATAAATAGTTGCACATGTTAGGAGTTAAGACTTAGTTGGTTAGGATAGAACAAGACAGGATGACGTCGATGAAATTGGAAACCGACATTTACGTAGACAGCATTGACATTGACACGGTCATTCCCAATGGGTTGGACCATCTAACTTATCCGTTCATGGATGCGTTGAAAACGAATGTGGATGATGACGTGGATTTGCCGTTGGATGCGCGCGTGGAAATGTGCATTTACCGACTCAATGAGAGCAAACAAACCATTCCTTTTTTGGAGTTTTTGCTGTATTTGGATGGAAACAAAAAGGACGTTCAATTGCCACAATTGACATTTCCATACATATTATCGAAACACACCAAAGGTGGGTTGGTGGACCAATGCAGCGCTCCTTTGCAAGCGTTGTTTGCGACGGATGACAATGAATCCATGGTCATGTACAGCGGATATATATACAACAAACGCGATAAACGATGCGTGCTTTTTTTTAATAAACTGACAGTTGATGTTGAAGACAACAGCACTGCATTCACGTTGAGTTCGAAAAATCGATGGTTGTGGACACTGTCTAGCGAAATTTTCAATGAACATCAAATGATGAATTATTCCATATCGGAATCGGTTGTGGCATTTTTCAACCGAAATCCGGAAATAATGCATTTGAAGATCGGAGGCAAAACAGTCGAATCGCCGATTGCGTGCTACGCGGGAAAGCATTTCAATTATGTGTCTTACATGGCCGCATTTGGCATGAAAAAGGCATCCACTCGTGCACATTTCGGGCCGTATTATTATTTTGTGGGATTTATGGATTCGATGAAATACGCATGTTATTCGATTCGCGCCCCACACATGGAGAACACGCGTGGCAAACAAAAGAAACAGCTGAAATTCAACCCGCATGTGCTGGCGGATGGAACCAGTCTAACAGTGAATGAGTACGGCAAACACACCAAAGGCGGCATTGCCCGATTTGCCGTATTTTTGGGGCGATGCCGTGCATTCTTCATGAATGGTGAGGAAGACCGTTCAGAATTGAGCATGTTCTGGGCAAAGCAAGACCCGCTTGTCATGGCCAAACTGGCATTGCGAGACATTAATGGAGACTGGACGAGGTACTTCAATGCGGCGTATGTGGGGGAATACAACTTCGACGACCTCGACAAAAGAAAGTCAAAGCGCGCAGCGGGATGGACAATTAAGGAGTATGACAATCAAATTCCATTGTCGTACCATGAAATTGACATGACCAATGTTCCGGACGAATACGACCCGAGTTTCACCAACTATGTCTTATTATGATGCAATACATAAATGCAAAATAAATATATTTATGTATGTTAATATCACGCAACAAGATACAAAAAAAAATGGATTCACCGTTGTTTAGAAGGTTCCTCATTGCACCTATCATTTTTGTAATCATTGCAAAGTTCATTTCTTTTTTCATACACGTGCTCGGCGTAAACGATAATATATATTTCATCATACTGGCGATGCTGAGTATTCCAGTGGTTTTGTACATGGTCATGGGATAAAATGTGGTTGATGGTTTATTTGAAAACCGGAATGCTGTATTCCCCGTTTGCATTCTTCACGTATTTTGCAATGATGTTTGGGTTCATGGTGTTGGCGACAATGTCTTCGGGATCATACACATTCCCAAAGTTGTCGATGTGATACATGATGCCTTTGATGTCTTGCACCCAGGTTTCCACCTTGACGCTGGTTGTGGCCGGTTCCAACATGTCAAACATGCCGTGCGGCGTGCCCTTGGTGTGCGTGCCGCAGCACACGCATCCCTCCTTTTTGCGACGCGTGCATTGTTCTCCATTTGCACGCTTGGCATGGCACCGGTCATAAACCGGGACCGTGTTTTTGATGCGTTTGCGTTTCATGAAGTCATCCTTCGTGAGTTTCAATTTGTCAGTAGAATAAATGAACCCCATGATTTCCATGTAATCCTTGTGTATTTCTGCGATGGCTGGCGATGGCGGAGAATCAATGTGTTTTTGACGAACTGTATCAAATTTGGCGGCAATTTGTTGCTTCAACGCAATCAAATATGCGTCAATGCGGGTGTTGATTCTGCGTTCCATTTTTTTCAGTGGTTATGGTTCATTGGATAATATTTTTAAATCAATTTTTAAAAATATATACGAAAACAATTTAAAGACCGCCCGCGCAACTTACATCATTGCGCCATCCTCGCCTTCCAAGTCTTGCATCATTTGTTGCTGCATTGCAATCAATTGCTGCAATTGTTCTTGCGTCATTTGAAGGACGGATGCCGTGTTTTCGGGCTGCATGTACTCTTGCAGTTCCAGTTGAATGGATGGGGTGGAGTCGCCATGAACCGACGGTGCTATGCTTGGTGTAGCGCTTTGATGTAGCGACGGTGCTATGCTTTGTGCTATGCTTGGTGCGGCGCTTTGGACGGCGGATTGATGCACAGACGGTGCTATGCTTGGTGCTATGCTTGGTGCGGCGCTTTGATGAACCGAATTGCTTCGGACACTTGGCGCCACGCTTGGCGGTTGAATTGTGGCGGGAGTGCGAGGAGCGCTACGAGGAGCGCTACGAGGAGCGCTGTTTGGAGGGCTCACTGGCTTAGATGCTCTTACGAAATCGGCCGAAGCACGGAATGAATTGGTGTTGTCATAAATGACATTTTCTGGTATGGTTTCAATTATGATCGGTTGTTGCTGTTGCATCTGTTGCATCTGTTGCAGCTGTTGTGTCAACGCGTTCATTTGAAAAGGTTGTAATGGCTGTTGTTGTTGTTGTTTTTGTTGTTGCATCTGTTGTTGTTGATACTGTTGCATTCTCTGCTCTTGTATTTCTTTGGCAACTGATGCATTGTCAATGACCACAGTTACGCCACCGCCGCCACCGCCACCGCCACCGCCACCGCCGCCACCGCCACCGCCACCGCCGCCACCGCCACTGTTGTTGTCATTGTCTCTCGACGGGCTGCCGTCTCGACTGCTTTTTCGGCTGGTTCTCTCTTCATAATCCTGTTTGTTTCGTGCAGAATTCACGGTGACAATGCTGAGTCCGTTGCACAAATTCGGTGTGTGCGCGTCAAATGTGTATTTGCCGGGCTCGTTCACAACCTGCTTGCCGTACTTCTTCTGGAAGGATCTGATGACGTCCTGGTCAATGAGAGGCGCAATGTCAAAGAGGTTCTTGATGTCGGTCTTGATGATGTTCATCATGTCCTTGGCATCCACGCGCTGCGAACGCACGAGCGCGAGCTCAATCTGTATTTTCTTGTTGATTTGCTGGAATTGCAGGGAGCAGAGTCGGTGCGACTCGGCGCGCTTGCCCAACTGGAAGTAAGTGTCAATGGATTTGATGATGCCCACGAAAATGCTGCCAATACCGAGAATGATGTTCATCTTCTCGTAGCCAATATCAATACCGGTTGCGAACCCAATCGCGGATGACAGGATGATGACCGGGATGTTGATGTAATTGGAACGTCCGTTGTATTTTTCATACGAGTTGCGGTGCAAGATGGAGAGAGATTCGCACTCCTCCGCGTGCAACTTCAGCAACTGCTCTAAATCCGTGTTGTAATCAATGGATTCAGCCATTAATGAAAATTGCTATATCTTTCACTGTGATTTTATTTTTATTGTATCATTTAGTATTCAAAGATGTTATGCGCAAATTGCAATGTTTGTGCAATAAATCTACTAAAAAACGGACATAAACGCAACTATTACATTTTATTTATCACAACCAAATAAAATGTTTCGTTTTTTGTCGTTGTTGCATGTGCGCAACTTTTCGAAGGCAAGGGCCCAAATGGAATGCAAGATGACAAATGGCGGGCCGCCGATAAATGACTGCGTCAGTTCCTGTCTGGACAAATGTCAAATCATGGAAACGAGAGATGAAGTGGATGCTTTTATTGCAAACGCGCAATGCAATGCACGATGCGTGCACACAAATGCTTATCCGAAGCCCGGCGACTGTTCTTGCACGAGCGCGTGCATCGCCGACATGTCGGAGCTGTATTGCATCATGGAGTCGTCGTCTCGGCGGTCTCGAGTTTCATGACCTCAAAAATGCGTGTCATGAGTTCCTTGGATTCATTGAACCCCTTGCACTCCGGAATGCCCGCGACATCCACAAACCACTGCTCGAAATTTTGCACCGCGCTCCAGAATTTCACGTAGCCGCCCAGGGCAAGCAGCATGATTGCCTGCTTTGCATAGTCGGCATCGACCGGGTCTGTGCCACACTGGTCTTTCAACAATATTTCGTCAATGTCAATCGCCTCGTCGAATTTTTTTGGGAAACACGCGATGGTGCGATTCATGTTGAATCCATCGCAATGCCCTCCGAATCCAAAGTACGCTTCAAACTCGTATCGATGCTCCATGACAAGCGGCCTGTGAAATTGCATTTGAAAATCGTATCCCATGAAGGGGACGATTGCATTGGTCGAACGAATGTTCACGCGGTCCGATGCATGATGGTTGTACACTTCACGCCATGCCGCACCTGCAAATGTTTGTTCAGTGATTTCATCGGGAACAGTTGAAACCATGTAGCCTTGCGAACTGTAGTGTTTATTGTGCAACTGCTTGAATTTGGCAACAGCATCTGCCTTGGTGGTCATCGCGTGTGAAGCTGGTTGATTCAAATTAGCATTGTTTCTTTATATTGATTTGACTAACACTTAACCCGTTTGCGATGCATGGAAATTATTTATACATATATGTATAAATAATATCATTTGCAACCATCAATGGCAGATTACCCCGAAGATGATGCGTTGACGCCGAGAGACTCGCGCAAACAACGTGCAATTCGTTCAGGATACACAGGCCCTAAGAACAATCGTGGACAACCAGACACAACTGGAACTGATGAAATTGGCGTTATGATTTATCCACGAAATCATGTCAATTATAAACAGTATTCGGGTCAATGGAAAAATGGTGAGTTTGAAGGTCATGGAACTGTTGTGTATGACAATGACGACACATACGCTGGCGATTTCGCAACTGGTGAAATGCATGGACGCGGTGTTTACACATTTTCAAATGGACACGTGTTGGACGGTCATTTCCGTCATGATGTAATTGTCATTGGGAAGCACATATGTCCTAGTTATACATTCCAAGGGACATTTGTAAATGGAAAACCACACGAGGGCAAGATCATTTATACTGCTGATGGAACCGAATTTGAAGGAATATTTCAAACCCCCACAAAACGAATTGGCAAGTATAGGTACACTAACGGTCATGTATTTTTTGGAACATTTGACAAACAAAAAGATGGCACAAGATGGTTATTGAATGGTTATGGAGAAATTATTATGCCTGGTGAGTATACATACAGAGGACAAACACGAGATGGTGTAAGACATGGCAAAGGAATCATGAGCATACATGCAACCTATTCTGCAATGTTTGATAATGATCATGAAATCGAGGGAAGCAGACAACTGAGAGGAGGTAAAACGCGTCGGCGTGGCAAAAGATTTAGAATGAGTAAGAGATTGTGTAAACTAATAAAACCCTCATCGAGTGGTCGTAGTCGTAGGTATTCCTGTGGAAGGTGTGTTTGAAGTGTTTAGACAACGAATGATGATGCCAAATGGTTCTAGTTTCTAGATTTCACAGTTTTGAAGAGTACGGCCACAAATTCAGTGGTCAAAGAAGTGGCGACATTCACGGGCGGACCCGACTTTTAAACCATGCAATCACCAGAAACGATCAACCTCTCCTAGATTTGCTACTCGCGAGTTTATGGTCTTAGTAATTCTTGGCATGAGACCAGCCAAGCCGGCCATTAATTCATCGCATTCGGGAAAGGGGTCCATGTCGGAGTCGTCGTCGGAGTCGTCGTCGGGTAGTGGTTGGCTTGAACGCAAGGCTCCAATCAAACGAAGTTCCATCTCTTCACCAGAATACACATGTTTAATCATGTCCATGATTTTTATTATGTATCTTTTTTTCAATTCTCGGTCAACCTCCGACATTGTCATTGTCCCGATCAATGTGCGAACATGTATGTATTCTTTAAAATTTCTTATTTCATCTTTATCCAAATCCTGCGAGAGTGTGGGATTGTTCATGGCATCCTTTTTTAGAAAAGTGTACAATGATGGATTGGCTGACTCAAGTGGTGGATTTGAACCGCCATTAATGCAAACGAGTATCACAGATTTCAATCCATTGAAATGATGAATTAGCACTTCAATTCCTTCTGGACTAAACCTAAATCTAGTTCGCAATGCTTCAGGTTCGGTGTTCGGCGAGACAATTGTTCTTTTTAGTTGTGATATGAATTTACGATCACCTCCATAATGCATTTCTCTGCATCTTGCCAATACATTAAAAATGTCAATGTATTTATCAGGATAATGAGGGCCCATATAACCACAAATGGTTGATATGTTTTTTAATTTTTCCACAATGACATCTATCAAAAACGGCACATCGGCTAAATGAGTTAGTTGGTGACCACAATCAATTGGGTTTTTTGAAAATAATAAACTGAATAATTGTTTCTTTAAATTTGAAATTTCACCGGCAAGTTTGCTGAAATTTAACTCATATATTGAACTAGCATGTGATGATAACGCCGATTCCATGCGTTGCGTTTTTTTCCTTTGTAAATTTGGGTCCAGCGCCAGCAATTGTTCGGATGAGTCTGGTGCTACACTTGCTGGAGCTGCTAGCAACTTTTTGGTTAAACATTCAACATTTCCTGGCATTCCTGGTATTCGTCGTCTCGGATCATCTGCAATGACGGTCGGATGATACGGAGGAATCCATGGGTTCGGGGCTTTTACCACAAGCTTGTCCAAATAAACATTTATTTGGTCACGCAGTGGTTTGTGTTGTGGTGCCAGTTTTGACCCCGTGAGTCCACCTCCACTGCGTTTCGTGCCACTGCGTTTCGTGCCACTGCGTTTCGTGCCACTGCGTTTCGTCTGCCTGGATTTTGATTTTAATCTTGTTCGGGTCATTGCATGCATTAATAATACATTAAATATTTACATTAATATATTAAAAATGCATTGATTGCATTCTATTTGAATGCGTGAAATTTTTGCGCATATATAGTATATGAAATATAGAGAGAGAATGAAAAAAGTGTACCTGAAGTGTGGATCGTCGTGAGTCGATGAGTCCTGCGAAATAGAGTGAGAGAGATAGGTATTTAAAGAAGTTTGAAATCGTTGCGAAAGAAAGAGCGTTTGAGTGTGGAAGAGGGGAAAGTGTTGTAAGTGAAGAGAAGTTCAGAGTTTGCATATTCGATGAGAGAATGAAATTCGAGAGTGAAGTTAGAAAGGCGTGTAGAAGGTTGTGATTGAGAGATAAGTTGAGCCTGAGCGTGAAATCTGAAAGCGATGTCAGTGGCAGCTTGAATGACGGCTTGCAAAAGATCATGAATAGCATTGAATTTGAGAACGCGTAAATGATTGCGTCGAATGGCTTGCTTGAATTTGCGAAGAGACAAAGCATTTGAAACAAAAGCTTTGCGATGAGAGAGATTGATGTTGATAGGGTCAAGCTGGAAACGAGGCAAATCATGAAAGCGCAAATGAGGGATGGAAGAGATGAAAGCGGAGATGTCGTGCAAGACGTTGAAAAGTGAATGATCGGCGCGAGAAGCAGCAGTAATGGCGTGATGCAATTGCCGAATGAAAGCGGGATCAACTTCGCGTCCACACAAAACATCATTGGGATCGCGAGGCATGCCATTGGGATGGTTTTCGCGCATCCACTGCAAATAGTGTGGATTGTGTCCGCGAAGTTCAAATCGCCCAGTATTCCAAGACCAAAGGCGCTTGCACTGGGTGCAAAACATCTGGTCGCACCCCTCAGTCTTGTGAACAAGAACCTTGCAATTTGGACAGGGTTTAGTGTCCTTCTTCAACAGCGCAACAGATGCGAGCGTGTCGGGATTGCAAACATGTGCCTCATCATCCCTGTTGGCCTTGAGTTCCCTGCAATGGGCACAGGTGTGCTTGTCGCAAGTGGCACACTTCCAAGCGGAAGACACAAAGCCATTGCAGTCGGAATCAGCACAGCGATGCACAAACTGCTGAACGTCATCATGATTGTCTGGGCCTTGTCGAATCAACTGATTCTTGGCCCGATACAAGTCATCCTTGAGTGCCTGAAGTTGCTTCATTTGAGCGATGACGTCCTTGATCTGTGCATTGATGTCAGCAACAAGGCGGTCATGCGCGACAGCAGCCTGTGCCGCAGGAAGCATGGCTTGTTCTTGGGCAAAGAGAATGTCCTGCTGGTGCTTGGCGAATTCGCCAGAGAGAAAGGTCTTGGTAAATCCGAGATGCTGAACCTGAGAATGTGTAAATGAATTATTGCAAAACATGCACTTGGCGACGGAGACGCCGTCGCTGCAAAGGAAAGTCTCATAACAGGAGCGGCATGCGGCCTTGGAACAGGCGTCGAAAGGACAGGCGATGGGTTTGCGAGTGGATGCATTGAAAGGATCAAAGCAGATGGGACAGGACATGTTTGTAATCGAGAACGAATGTAGGAAAGCACTAATGAGAGAAAATGCCGAAAAGAAATGGAATCAATTTTTTGGGATTTGTATGAGAAAGCATTTGACATCGGATGAAAATGGAATGACTATATTGTGTATTGTGTCGCGGGACTGATGCGGGTGTCGCGGGACTGATGCGGTTCCTCAATACATGAGTCATTCCTCATAACCGCACTCATTTCTCAAGAATTAATAAGATGATATATGCAGTGATTATTTATTTGAATTTCTCTCGAATGAGATGTTGTAAGAATGAAAAAAGATGGAATGAATGAATGCACATGTGTTGAAAGGATGTCATGGATGGTGGGTTGTTGGGTGTGATGGGTGTATGATGGGTGCGGGAATAGTAATCTGGGCCGATTTCCACCGGATGTCAACCCGAAATCCCATACGATGAGAAAAAAATTGAATTACTTTTTTTTTGGGAGGGGATGCAGGTCAGTGATTCATCGAGAACATATACATTTACGAAAAACATGGGAGCTGAACAATCAAAGTGCAAGTGCCTCTATCTTCCAGCCCAGAGCGGAAAGACACGCAAAATGGAGGAGCTGATCAAGCAATACAAACTAACCGGTGAGTTGTTTGACCCTGTCGACATTAACATTATCATTTCAGCGAACAACAAACTTCTGGTGGAACAAACGAAGAGCCGCATGACGAAGGACCTGGCAACCGAGAGCGAGGAAGGAGCCAATGACGCATGCATCCAGGGCAGCGTATTCAGCTGGACCTCAGGAACCAAGGAAAGCAACATCAGTTCGGGCGAGCTTGCATTCCGCCTTCTGGATGGAGAAATTGAAATGGTTGTCATCTGCGCTCACGCAACTCGTCTTCGCTACTTGTTGCAAACCCTTGAACGTCTTGCATCCAGCCGCACTTTCACCAAGAGAATCAACATCTGGATCGACGAAGCAGACAAGAGCATCAAATTGTGGTCGAAATACGAAGACGCGATCGCAAGCATGCGGTGCATCAATCAAGTGACCCTCGTGAGCGCAACGTTCAACGCGGTCGTGGCAAAATACAAGAGTCTGTGCGTTCTGCCGTACTTCCAAACTCACCCGGAATGTTATCGAGGGTTGGGAAGTGCGGTGCGCCACGAAATCAACTTTGTGGGGTCAGCCTCGGAATACGTGAAGCATGTTGTCGAATCAACCGGCAAACTAACCAAGCCGGGGATGCGTGCCTTCATCCCGGGTTCTCTGGGTAAAGCGAGCCACAACGCCATTGCAGATTTCCTTCACAAAGAACACCGATTTGTGGTGATCATTATCAACGGCGAGCGCAAAGAAATCCTGGTTCCAGACTGCGAACCAATCGACTTGCGATGCTATTTGACGGTCGAAAATGGAGAAGTTCCGCCAGAGTTCAACGCACAACTCGCCAAACTATACAAGGCCAGCAACTGGTCGCGGTTTCCTCTTGCAATCACGGGGTTCTACTGCGTGGAGCGGGGTGTCACCTTCCAATGCGGTCCCGAAGAAGGCGTGCACGACGGGTTCATGTTTGACTACGGAATCATCCCTCCCATCGCATGCGCAGCAGAAGCATACCAGACCATGGCACGGTTGTTTGGAAACGTGGGCAACATTCCGAACTACAAACCAGTGGAAGTTTACACCAACTTTGCGACATTCTCTCGTGTCGAGAAGCAAGAAAACATCGCAATCAACATCGCGCGCATGGTGAAGATTCAACAACTCGATGTGGTGACCAAGCACGAGCTCAAGGCTGCAGAAATCAGCGAAAGTGAAGCCATCAAAATGTGCAGGATTTACAAAGATGAAGAGGTTGTTCGCAATGCATGCAAGGTTCTCGGCTACACCTACCGCGCAACACCAGTCAACGAGGCAGGTTTCAAAGAAACATCTCTGAACGCCAAAACCGGCGTGGCATCTCTGAACAACGCAGTCATGAAAGTCAAAAGTGGTTATGGTGGAGGCGGTGCACACCGAACATGCTATCCATGCTATGTCGACCCAACAATCAGCGCAACTCTCCGATTTGTTGTCATCATTCGATCGGACACTGACCCAAGCAAGATTGCCGAATGCGATTCAAAGTTCACGCCGCTCACATTGACAGAAGCAATGACGTTGTAAAAAAAGGTATGACACCCTCCAATGTGTATATGAATCTAACACTTTTTTTTTACAATGTGTCGCGGGACTGATGCGATAAGCGGAGCGAGGTTGGTCGCGGGACTAACCGGTTCCTCAATACATGAGTCATTTCTCAAGAAATACTAAGAGCATATATGCAGTGATTATTTATTTGAATTTCTCTCGAATGAGATGTTTGAAGAATGAAAAAAGATGAAAGAATGAATGTACACATGTTGAAATGATGTCATGGATGGTGGGTTGTTGGGTGTGATGGGTGCATGATGGGTGTCCCATGCGTTTCCCGGTTTGTAATAATATAAATACACTTATTTATAACTACAAAAACATTGTTTCCATGAGCACCGAAATAAGTGTGTCAAATTCTGCTCAACAAAATTGCAAAGAGATTTTGAAAATTATGCAAAAATATGGTCAGGATTGCAGAGTCATAGAGACCGTGTCAGTGGTTGAAAATAAAATAGAAAACGGTTGCTCTATAACCATGGACACGTTCAAAGATAAAACTCATTTAATAAAACTATGGAAGATCATAAAAACAAATGGAAATTACAACTGTGCGTATATAAAAGTCGATGGACAATTTGCTGGATGCATAAATGATTACATTAGTTCATAATTTTTGAAAGGTGATGCGGGTGTCGCGGGACTGATACGGTTGTGGTGCCCCCCCGTGTGTGTATGGCCGGATGAGGGGGGGGTCATCCAGAAACCGACATCTTAGTATATGCATTACGCTGCATGATGTTCCAAGCAGTTCGCACCGAACTCGCACTCATGGCTCAGTTGGCAAACGACATGTCAGCAAGTCAAAGGTCCCGGGTTCGAATCCCACGAGTGGCAACTGCGAAAACCCCCCAGCCGGTATAGCTCAGCGGCAGAGCGTCTACAACATCGTCGGTCGAACACTTAGACTTTGATTCACGTCATTAAAGTCCGAAAGACTGATGGTTATCGCCTTATAAGCGGAAGGTCACAGGATCGAAACCTGTTGCCGGCACTAAGGTCTGCTCGACCTCAATAGAGCACATCATCATTCGCAGGTTTACAAGAATCTGCCCCGCTGTCATGACAGCACCCCACTTTCACCGGTGTGGCGCAGAGGCTAGCGCGCGGGGCTCATAACTCCGAGGTCGTATGTTCGAATCATACCGCCGGTATTCATCATTCGCAGGTTTACAAGAATCTGCCACGCTGACACTACAGCCCCCCCCCCCCCCCTGGACCGGCATGGCGCAGAGGCAGCGCGCAGGGCTCATAACCCTGAGGTCACAGGATCAAAACCTGTTGTCGGCATTCATCATTCGCAGGTTTACAAGAATCTGCCACGCTGTCATGACAGCACATTTACCCCGGTGTGGCGCAGAGGAAGCGCGCGAGGCTCATAACTTCGAGGTCACACGATCGAAACGTGTTGCCGGGATAAGGTCTGCTCGACCTAAATAGAGCACCGTTTTTTAGTCCCATCAGCTTAAAAAAGTGCACCACCGCAATTCATCGTCGTCGTTTGCCCCGCTTGCAACTCTTGAATATCGGCTTGTCAGTTCGCACAAAAAATAACGCCCGTTTATCATGTCCCATGTCAAACCTCATGTCAAAATCATGCCTTTTCGCACCCTTGCTCTTGCTCCGCACCTTCCGCTTCAACGTCCGGCAATTCGTAATCCCTTTCCGCCGTCGGTCTGCATATTCAGCCAAATACTTATAATCCTTCCCCACTTCAATCTCCTTAGATGACACCCAACCGGGTTCAGAATCACCACGAATAAAACTAAATATTCCCATAAAGATTATTATACATTCATGTCATATTATTTCATCAATTTCTCTCGACAACAATGTTTCAAGAATCAAAAAGTTTGAACAATGTTTAACCATTCTGTGTTTGGGGGCCGCATGGTCGAGAGATATGCGAATAACCCATTCCTCATAACATGAGCCATTCCTCATAACCGCACTCATTCCTCAATAACTGTATTATGCGGTTTTAGGGTTTTCCAGGGTTTTCCAGGGTTTAGGGTTTAGGGTTTAGGGTTTAGGGTTTAGGGTTTAGGGTTTAGGGTTTAGGGTTTAGGGTTTAGGGTTGCGGAGTATGAAAATAAATCACGGCGCAATATAAAAACAAGATGTTGAAAACCCCGTTCGCATGTTGCCTGTGTTGTTTCAAACGACGCCCCTTGCAGTCGAGTGTCGAACCATGCGACCCAAATCAATACATGTTTGAAGATGCATGCCGTTCCACGAAACCCAACGATGTCTGACCCCCGAGGACACACTGTATTGGCTTAAAAAAAAGCACCAGACGTCATTCCAAAAAACAATACGAAACTAAAAAAATTGAAAGCCAATTCGGAGGGACAACCGGACCAATCAGAGCCTCATTCCAACGAACGAACGAACGAACAATGCACACCGACATAACAATTAGTCTCAACATGGGTTTCATGGATGGAGAAGAAGAGAGACAAATGCAAGAAACTGAAGCCCAATCCAACCTGGCCGACCTGATCCAGCACATGAAAGACATCCTGCCCGACCCCGATGACTTGGACCTGGCAGCCAAGATTCAATCCATTGCATTCAAATCCCTGGAAATCGGGCATTGGACTTCATGCGAGCGTGGAACATGGGCTGCATTGAACCCACCCCAAACGACCCCCGACACATACAACATGCAACTGACAGTCACCCTGCACCACGCAACCCCCCAGTCCTATGCAACAATGGCTGACGTAATTGAGGCCATTTACGAAAATGGCGCCAACTTTCCAATGACACCCGACGCAGAAGACGCAATGCCACACTGCATCCTCTACCCTTATAGCAGCACCGGCTACGAATATTTGGTTGGCGAAAACGCAGACGCATCCGAAGACGAAATGTAAGTCAAGGTGTCAAGGTATAAATGTTTACTGTCATTATTATCATTGTGCCCCCACTAACACTTTTTTCATTCGGTGTGTTATGAATGTGGGGCCAAAAAGCAAAGCGTAAAAGCAAAGCACCAAGCAAAGCACCAAGCAAAGCACCAAGCAAAGCGTAAAAGCAAAAAAAGTCGCCGGTTGCGATAAATGTATGCAAATTTATTAATATCATAATTTTATAGTAAATAAACATGCCAAATGATGTAAAAGCCGCGATACTGCGGAACGAGAAAATCGAAGACACGCTGCACGTGATTGCGGTTGTTTCCAACCCGTGCAATTTCAGGATACGGTACAAGCTGACCAACGAGTTCATCAAGCGCATGCTGACGGAGCCGGACGTGACGCTGTACGTGGTGGAGCTGGTGTACGGCGACCAAGAGTTTGCCATCACGTCGGCCGACAACCCGAACCATTTGCAGTTGCGGGGCGAAAAGCCGCTGTGGCACAAGGAGAACATGATCAATTTAGGCGTGCGCCGCCTGCTGCCGGCCAACTGGAAAGCGTTTGCATGGATTGACGCGGACGTGGAGTTCGAAAGCGCGCACTGGGCCGCCGACACGCTGAAGCTGCTGAACGCGGGGGACAAGGCCGGCAAGGACGGCAAGGACTTTGTGCAGCTGTTCACGCACTGCATCGACATGAACTTTGACGAGCAAATCATGAACATTTTCACGGGGTTCGGGTACCAGTTCTGCAAAGGGTTTAAGAAGGGGTCGGGCGTCAACTACTGGCACCCCGGGTTTGCGTGGGCGTGCAACCGCACGGCGTACGAGCAAATGGGGGGCATATTCCAGGCGGGCATCATGGGGTCGGGGGACAACATCATGTGCCACACGTTCACCAAAAAAGCGCCGGAAGCCCTGAAGAAGGGCATGGACGCGGGCTACATTGAGTTTGTGGCGGAGTATCAAGCCCGGATGGCGGGGCTGACGCTGGGGTACGTGCCGGGGACCATCCGGCACTACTTCCACGGGAAGAAAATAAATCGGAAGTACTACGAACGCGAGGACTACCTGATCAAGTACAAATTCAATCCGAAGACATATATAACGGAAAACGAGATCGGGCTGCTGGTGCCGACGGAGGCGTGCCCCCCGGAGTTCGTGGCCGACATACTGCAGTACTTCAAGGACCGCAACGAAGACGAAATGGTCATGGAAGAAATCCTGAACAAGCACGACAAGGACACGCTGGAGTACAAAATAAAATTCATACTGGATGAATTCGAGAAGCTGAAGAAGAAAAGCAACCTGCCCGACCAAAAAGCAGAACCAAAACCAAAGCCAGCAGAACCAGAGCCAAATCCAAATCCAAATCCAGAGCCAAATCCAGAACCAGAGCCAGCAGAACCAGAGCCAAATCCAAATCCAAATCCAGATCCTCCAAAGCCAGAACCAGAGCCAAATCCAAAGCCAGAACCAGAAGAAGCAAAGCCAGAACCAGAGCCAGAAGAAGCAAAGCCAGCAGAACAAGATAATTTGAGCGAACTGCAAATTTTGCAAGAAAAACTGCAACAACAGTTGCAACAACAACAGCAACAAATGCAACAAATGCAACAAATGCAACAAATGCAACAAATGCAACAACAACAAATACAACAACAACAAATGCAACCAAGACCAATGCAACCAAGACCAATGCAACAACAACAACCACAACAAATGCAACCACAACAAATGCAACCAAGACCAATGCAATCAATGCAACCAAGACCAATGCAACCAAGACCAATGCAACAACAACAACCACAACAAATGCAACCAAGACCAATGCAACAACAACAACCACAACAAATGCAACCAAGACCAATGCAACAACAAGCACCAAGTCTACAACAAGCACCAAGTCTACAACAACCACCAACGCAACCACCAACACCAACACCAATGCAACTACAACAAATGCAACAACTACAACAAATGCAACAAATGCAACAAATGCAACAAATGCAACAAATGCAACAACAAAACCAGCAACAAATGCAACAACTGCAACAAAAGCAACAAAACCGACGACCAAGGTTTTAACCAAACTTTTTTAATAAATTATTATTTCAATGATGTCAAATAATAATATGATTGATGTGAATGATGAGGTGGATTACATGTTGCATGAAACAATAAATGAAGTCATTGAATACATGAAATGCGTGAACACAAATACAAATCCAAATCCAAATCCAACGAAACAAAAAACCCACACAGACGATGAAATGTTCAAGGGAATTTCGATGCTGGACGACAAGTTGTTGCCATGTTATAAATTGAACTTATCCGAAGCGATGCTGGAAATAAGAAAAAACCCCAAGTGTGTTCCATTTCATGTGTATTTAGAACGCTGGAAATACTTCAACGACAAATACAAAAAAGCAAACAAACTGAAGGAAAAACCCAAACCAGTGATCAACGACGCGCAGTTGCCGTCAATCTTGCTGACGCTGCCCGTTGCAATCAATCACATAAAAAACAACCCACTGTGCGTTCCGTTTGAGGCATACATGAAACGATGGAACGAACTAAAAACCATGAAAAAGCACAACGCAATGACAAAATGAATGGAATGAATGCAATGCATGCAATGCATGGCGAAATGAATGAGTGAAAGATGATGCAATGAAGAATAAAAAATATGCATAGTATAACTATTGAACTGAAAGAAGAAATCAAATGTCATCCTACAGCACATATTTAGCAAACCGAACGGTGTGTTGTTGCAAGGGGAATTCCACAACAAACGAAATCTCCGTGATGATAAAAAATGAAGTGCATGACGCGACCATGACCGTGTTCAACCAAATGCAACGACTGCTGTCAAAAACATCCATGCTGGCGAGCGAAGCCGCCGCATCTGCCGGTGAAGCCGCCGCATCTGCCGGTGAAGCCGCTGCATCTGCCGGTGAAGCCACCAACTTGATAAACCAAGGAACCAGCGCATTGGCCGAATCTGTGGCCGCAGCCGTGGGGTCTGCCGAGGCGGCGGCAACGTCTGCTCGAGCCGCATCGACATCCATGAGTTTGACATCCTTGCACGCAACAAAAGCGGCAACAAGTGCAACGGCCGCAGCGGCAAGTGCAACGTCCGCAACGGCAAGTGCAACATCCGCAACGGCAAGCGCAGCGGCCGCATCCACGAGCGCAACAAGCGCCGCCGCAAGTGCAACAAGCGCCGCAATAAGCGCAGCGACAGGAGGAGGAACTGGAGGAGGAACCCCGAGCCAGGAGCTGCTGAATCAAATTCAGCAAATCGCGGCAGTGGCAGAGGCGGCAACGAGCGCAGCGAGTCAGGCAACAAGCACCGCAAACGCAGCGGCAAGCACCGCAAACGCAGCGGCAAGTGCAGCGACCGCAGCAACAAGCACCGCAAACGCAGCGGCAAGCACCGCAAACGCAGCGGCAAGTGCAGCGACCGCAGCAACAAGCACCGCAACCGAAGCCATGGCAATTGCTCAGACTGGAACCCCGAGCCAGGAGCTGCTGAATCAAATTCAGCAAATCGCGGCCATTTCCAACAGCGCGCTTGCCGCAGCGAGCGAATCGACCACAGCCGCCGAAGCCGCCGCAATTGCCCAAGAAATATACAACAGCAACTACGGCAACACGAACCAGGAGCTGATTGACCAAATCGAATACTTGGCAAGCATGTCTTCCAGTTCATTTGCTGCAGCCATGAGCGCAGCAAACGCAGCCACAAGCACCGCAAACGCAGCCACAAGCACCGCAAACGCAGCCACAAACGCAGCGACTGAGGCGTTAAACGCAGCGACCGAAGCGGCAACTAAAGCAGCCGCAGCAGCGGCACTTGCCCAAGAATTGTACGACAGTTCAAACCAGGAGTTGATTGACAAAATTGAATACCTGTTCATGATGTTTTACCGCAGCGATTCGAATTCAATCATGGAAAACCACCCATTGATGTAAGAAAACTACCCATGAATGTCATTGTTAATATGAATGTCATTTTTGTTCGTAAAAAAAAAAGTATAAGCAATATGTATAACCCACACACACACATAAACGCAATGTCTCTCCCCACCCTGTTTCTTGGACACGCAACTGTCAATGACAGCGCGTTCAATTTCAACGACTCCGCCGTGACGGCGCCCACCCCCGTCAACAACTACGACGTCACCAACAAGCTCTACGTTGACGATGTGGTTCGCGTTCAGAAGGAGCGCCTCGACGCGCTGTTGGACGGCGCCAGCGTGAACCTCGACCAGCTGAAGGAGATTTCCGACTACGCTGCCGCCCTGAACGCCTCCGAGACCGCCAGCCTTGAGGCAGCCGTGGCCGCTCAAACCAGCGCCACTGCGACCCTGCAAGCCTACGTGGACAGCACCAAGGCCAACCTTGAGGCGACCGACCTGGCCATCATGCAGTCCGTCGCCGACGAGACGTCCGCCCGCACCGTCGCGGATTCGCAGCTGAGCGCGAGCATCACCTCGGGCTCCAACGCGCACGCTGCCTACGTTGCCAGCAACAACACGCGCGCCACCGCCATTGAGTCCGCCGCGTCTGCCGAGACCGCCGCGCGCATTGCCGGCGACAACACGCTTCAATCGAATGTGAACAGCCTGCAGACCGCCACGCAGAACGCCGCCTCCGCCCTTGAATCGTCCCTGACCAACGCCATCAACAGCGGCCTTGCGACCGAAGCGTCCGACCGCGCCGCCGCCGACTCCACCCTTCAGGCAAACGTTGACGCCGAAGCCGCTGCCCGCGCCGCTGCCGATGCCGTCCTTCAGGCAAACATTGACTCCGCCAACGGCGGCCTTGCTGCCGAGATTGTTGCCCGCACCGCCGCCGACACCGTGCTGCAGTCCAACATTGACGCGCTGTCCACCTCCGTCGACACGCACGTCGCCGCGCTTGACGCCATGGACGCGTCCATCACTGCCAACGTGGATGCCGAGATTGCTGCCCGCGTTGCCGCCGTGAACACCGTGACCGACCGCGTGCACGACTTGGAGACCCTGGAAGCCACGCACTATGCCGGACTCGTGAGCATGGACACGTCGCTTGCCGCCTCCGTTGCCGCCGAAGCCGCCTCCCGCGCCGCCGCCGACATCCAGTACGCTGCCGAGCTGTCGTCCCTGGCCGCCTCCACCGCCGCCTCCGTTTCGTTGCTGCAGGTTGCCGACAGCAACATCATTTCCGCCGCGAACGCGGAGGGTGCCGCGCGCATTGCCGCCGACGCCGCGCTCGGCGTGCGTGTGGACACCGAGGAAGCTGCCCGCAGTGCCGCCGTTGTTGCCCTTCAAGCCGCCGACGTTGCGCTCGGGGTCCGCGTTGACAGCGAAGCCGCCAGCCGCGCGTCCGCCGTGAGCGCCCTCCAAGCCGCCGATGCCGTGCACTCTGCCGCGATTAGCGCCGAAGCCGCCGCCCGCGCCGCTGCCGACAGCACGCTGACCAGCGGCCTGAACACCGAGGTTGCCGCGCGCATCGCCGGAGACAACACCTTGACCACCAGCGTGTCCACCCTGACCAGTTCCACCAACAGCTCAGTTTCCAGCCTGCAGTCTCAAATCAGCTCCGTCGTGTCTTCGTTGAGCTCGGAAAGCAGCGTGCGCAGCGCCGCCGACGCCGACCTGCTCAACCGCATTGACATGCTGTTCCTGTACTTCTTCCACCAGAGCTCGAACGGCGCCACCATTGACGCCAACCACCAAATCCAGTGGCTTTACGGCAACCCTTAAATTGCTGACAAAATGACAAAATGTCATGCCCAAAAATCAGTATTCTAAAAAAAAATTGAATTGATTTCAAACGCGCTTTGAAACCAAGCAGTGTATCGTATCAGAACAAGAAACAAGTATCAGAACAATGTCGTCAAAGACCTTTGCCAAGAAACCCCAAACCCGTACTACTTACCGTCCATCCACGCACCCCCGGTGGTCCAGGGACAACAAGTGTGAGAATCCCAATCCGGCGCTGGAGATGCAGATTTCCATTGAAGTTTCCCCGGCGCCCACATATGATCAGCTATGTGTCATGAAAGACGAGCTGGCATCATCCTGTGGCGCAGACGAAGACAAGCTCGCATTCCTGGAAGCAATCAATCGGGAAGTCAACCGTTGCAAACCCAAACCCGTGTGGATGCAAAGAGCGAACCAATCCAACATACCACCGTCTCCGACGCAGCACGCGCGCATCGACGGCACTCAAGTCAATGAGCTGAAAGGCATCCTGAAACCCGAGACGCTGCGCCGAACGTTCATCTCCATTCCGGCGCTGATGGCACAGATTCAAGCGGACATTCAAGAAGCCATTCAACAACAACAACAACAACAAGCGCCAAAAACGCAAGCAGAAGTGGACGCAGAAGCGGAAGCGGAGATTCTTCAAGCAAGGCGAATGTAAAGAGAGAAAGAGGTTCCTGTCTTCAAAAAAAAAAGGTAATACAATATTGATATGTGTTTTATGCAACTAACACTTTTTTTTAATGCTTGCTCAAAGTTTTTCATTGAATGACGACGCCGCGAAGCGCCCACCTCCACAAGCGCTGCTTTTCATTGTCATGGGCAGTCATTTTTTGAAGCATTGTGCGCGCATGAGCCTCCCTCTTGTCCGCATCAAATTCCTCCGTGGTGTTCCATTCCGTGTCCATACAATAAATGCAATACAATCCATGCAATAAATGCAATCCATGCAAAAGCATTCAATTTTTCAAAAAAATGATGGAATGATATAAATATTTTCTCTCGTTAAAACATAACACACTCAAATCCATCAAATCCAATCCATCAAATCCATGCCGTACACATTGCGGAAGCAAAGCCGCCGCGGCTACAAGGTGTGCAAGAAGGGGACGCGCAAGTGCTTCTCGAAGCGCGCTTTAACGAAGCGCATGGCCATTCGGCAAATGCGGGCGCTGTATTTGAACGAATCCGTCAGAAAACCGAAACAACGCGGTGGCTGATCCCCCATGACCCAACTGTTGTAAAACCTTGATTTTGATTGTAAGCGCCACTCAATGACGGTGCGTTCACAAATTGCTGAACCCAAAGCAACGGAACGCAACCCGACAACATGCTTACATCTTTATCTTTACAAAATCCGAAAAGTAGACGCTTTCCGTCATCCAACGATTGTAAGCTGCGCGACGCCCCCCGCAAGGGAGTGCTCGCACGCGCTTGAGAATGCCGATGTAAGCGCGATGGGCGCCAGTGTCTTCATAGTCCAGGAATTTGCGCGCATACTCTTCGCGCAAGCCGATGCTTTGGTCGAGCGCGTCATCCGCGAACGTCGCGACGGCCACGGCATTGATGGCCTTGTATTCATTGTAGAGCGCATTGGCCTGCGTCATGTGGTCGTCGCAGTACAAATGCCTATTTTTTGACACGACGACCCATTCGCAGGCGCATCCAGCCACGGTGCACCGAATGTCGGGAGACCTTCGCCTGGGCATAGGGACAACAATGACAACAATGCACATACACATACATATACACAACCAATTGTATATGCACGGAATCAATTTTTCGAAAAAAAAATCCCACAAAATGTCATCCTCCAAATGTATGAAAACAAAAAAAATTGAATCTGTTTTGAAATGCTTTTTTATAAGACAGTGTTTCAAGAACTACAAGAGCGAATCAATGATCAACGTACAAATGCAACAGATGAACGAAGACGTTTACGGAAATGAAGTGAAGCGCCGTCGCACCGGCGACAATGGCGAACACTTGAAGGTATGGCACGCATTTGAAATCTCATACGTGTGTGCAGGAAATGAAGTCGAAGTCGAAGAAGAAAAAGTCGTTCAAGTCGTTCAGGTGCCCGAAGAAGAAGAAGAAGAAGAACCCCAAGCCCAACCCCAAGCCCAACCCCAAGAAGAAGATCAGTTGTTGCACTTGATTGGGCGGACCATCATTGTCGATGCGGCCGACCAAACAGCGTGTCGCGGCACACTCGAAGAATTGATTGTGCTGAATGGAGAGCGTGGCATTCATGTCCTGACCAGTGATGGCGAACATCGCATTTTCACAAGTTCTCAAATTCTCGACCTGAGAATACTTCACAATCACGCGACCGAAGAAATTCTGTCTCCAATTGAACCAATGGTCGTGCAAATCGTCGTGCAAATCGACGACGACGACAACGACGACAACGACAACCGCGACATTGAAGAAATCATTCAACGCATCGAAGTCGTGCAAATCGAAAGCGACGACGATGAGGACGACGCCAACACAGTTGAACACCAACAACACCAAGACGACGACTTTCCTGAAATTGAATTTCAGCCAGCCAGAAGAGCAGCCAGAAGAGAACAAGAAGAAGAAGCGAATTGCTGCGCGATCTGCCTTGACATGACCGACGCCGCACGCAACTTCGTGAGCCTGGACTGCGGGCACCAGTTCCATTTCGCATGCATGATGCAAAACATGGCAGCCGGCGGACCAAATCGCAACAGCTGCCCCATGTGCCGGGGTGCGGTGAATCAACAGTACGAAGTGCACAACCTGGGCGAAGACCAGCAGATGGACATGGAAGAAATGTTTCGACTCGCCGCTCGTGGCAACCAGCATCTACATGACGAGCTGGAACGGACGCGTCAGCAGCGCGAAGAGTTGACCGCCGAATACGTGCGCGTCATGTCCATGAACATGCAAATCGGGATGCGACACAACGAGGAACGTGCAGCGAGGAGTGCATTGGAACACCGGGCCCAAATGTGCCATCTGAACGAGCGCATCGCAACAGTCGTGGACAATGCGGCCAACAATGACATCCGACAACACCAATCCGCTGTCCCGCACATGGAGCGACAGATCCGGGATCTGTGCATGAGCTTCGCGATGATGGCATATGACGCACAGTACGACGACGCACATCACGACGACCCAGAACCAGAACAGCACGAGTATGACCCCTATTATGCTGATCCGGAAAACATGGATTGAACAAGCAATCCAAAATCAAACCAAAGCAATCCAAAATCAAACCAACCAAACCAACCAACCAAAAAAGCAAACCAAAAGCAAATCAAAAGGCAGGGTAAGTCCTTTTTTTTCGTTCAGTTCAGTTCAGACGACATTAAATTTTTAGAATTTAATTTTAGCATTGCAAAAAAAATTGAATCCAAAATAAAATGCGGACATATTGCATAAACAAATCAATTTAGTCAACATGCCAGTTAGTAGACGTGGTGGAAGCAAATGTTCAGTCAAGAAACAAAAGGCGGAGTGCGATGCATCCAATGAGTGCGTTTGGGGGAAAACGGGCAAATGCAGCCTAAAACGAAAGCCAGGCAACAAGAAGGCATCTGCTGCATCTGCCGCATCCCAAGTTGTGTCGCTTCACCGGTTCTTTCCGCCAGTTGCCAAGCAAGCATCACCCAAGTCGCCTGCGGCTTTGTCGCCTGCGGCTTCGCCCAAGTCCCACGGGTCCCAAAGCTCTTCTGAAGAGGAGGAAGAACTGGTGCAAAAGACCAAAGAAGACTTTCAACCCGGCGCAACCCTGAAGAATGTCAGGGCCAATGGTGATGTCGACCTGAAAGGACGCAACATGAAGGGCATCAAAATCACAGGTGGAAATATGGTTAGTGCTGATTTAAGGGGTGCCGATTTGAGCGGCGCGACCCTGGAAAACATCATGTTTCACAACGCCAAACTGGACGGCGCCAACCTGACGGGAGCGACCATTCGGGGATGCGTCTTTGAAGAGGCCAGTGTAAAAGAGACGCGTTTCGGCGGCGCACACATCACGGAGTCAGACATGAATAAGTTGTCCTCTGCGGATAAGACTCAATTCAACGACAGCGTTCTGACCAACGTGTGGTTCAGTGGCAGCAAATTCCGTGAAGCCAACTTTGCCAATGCGAAATTTGAAGGCGCTGAAACCAAACTGAACGGTGTGTCATTTGAAAAGGCGAACCTTACAGGCGCGTCATTTGGCAACGGCGTGATGCTGACGGATCCGCACATGAACGAAGCATCATCGCGTCGTTATGACTACATCAGTTTCAAGGGCGCCAACCTGCAGAAAGTGAAATTCGGCCCCAACGGCACAATAGCCAACCTGGCATACAACAACTTTGAAGAGGCCAACATGACGGGTGTCAATCTTCAAGAAGCCGACCTGCGATACTGCAAGTTTAAGGGCGCGACCATGACAGACGCGAGTCTATCGATGGCGGATTTTCGTGATTCCGAACTGAGTGTGGCCACATTGAAAGGCGCATACATTGATGGCGCCAGTTTCAACACCCTGGAAATGGTGAGGGGGTTCTTGCGATTCCAAGATGAATGAGAACAACCACAACAACCACAACAACCACAACAACCACAACAACCACAACAACCACAACAACCACAACAACCACAACAACCACAACAACCACAACAACCACAACAACCACAACAACCACAACAACCACAACAACCACCACAACAACCACAAAATATAATTATAAAAATCTCACCATAATTATATATATTTTTATTCGATGAAGTGCTGTACAACGAGCTGCGGGATTGCCACCACCTTGCTTGCGGGCATGGCGTACTGCACCTACATGGGCAACCGGTCTCAGCTCGTGCAGGACTACATGCGCACATTAACACCTGAACAGCAACAAACGTATGCCAAAATAGTAGACGAGCGTCGCGGCATTTACATGCGCGGTTTCGGCTGGGGGCTGCTTCTGTCCGCTCTGCTTCTGGGCATCCACCACCAGTACCTAACGATGTCGCGCGCGGCCCTGCTGTGCACCGTGGCGGCCATCACGCTGGCGACCAACTACTTTTACTACATGCTGTCGCCGAAGAGCGACTGGATGGTGCTGCACTTCAATAAAAAGCAAGACGCTGCGAACTGGTTGCAAGTGTATCGCGGCATGCAGGTGAACTACCACGTGGGCCTGGTGCTAGGCATTGTGGGGACTGTGTTGCTGAGCAACGCGTTTTATTCCAAAAATTGAATTAAAAGCTTAATGCAGACACGCCACATGCAAGCCATGAACTATAGCCTCCCTTTCGACAACAGCGTGAAAATGACAGGAAGGGCGTTTGAATTCCCAGGCGAAGCAATGAGCATCCTTTTGTATTTTGCAGTGATTTTAATCGCCGCATTCAGAAATCCGGACCCAAATTAAAAAAAAATTGAATTGCGAGCCATGTCTTGCAATCCAAGACAAGACAATCCAATCCAACACACACGCAATCCAATCCAATCCGATGATTCAAGGAGCCTTTGTTCTGAAAATGAAAACGCGCGAGTGGCGCCTGTGCTTGGTGAAGCAAGTGCCTGAACAATCGTCATCTAGCTGGATGCTGTTTGGTCGAAAAAACATGAACGAAAGCAAAACAACGTTTCAAATGGAATTCACTTCGTGTCAAGAGACGACTCTAATCATCCATCTGGCAAACCTGGCGCACGTGGACGAAGAAACATGTGCCGAAATCCGCCTGGTGCTAATTCGAGAATCGCCAGCCGTTTCCTGCATTGGGTCGCTTTGGGCCCTAAAAGGACTGGAGATGTACCGGAAGCAACTCGACACGGCAAGCGCATTGATCAACTCGCTGCATCAGGACGTGAACATGCTGCGCCTTTCACCGCAAATCGAAGATTCACCGCAAATCGAAGATTCACCGCAAATCGAAGATTCACCGCAAATCGAAGAATTGAATCACAGGAACCACAGCCACAGCAGCCACAGCAGCCACAGCAGCCACAGCAGCCACCATTCCATGCAGACTCGATCCAAAGCTAAGCACTGAAAAGAAGAAAAAGAAAAAGAAAAAGTATATATTGTTTTTTTTCGTAATAACCATTTAAACGAACCACGCCATTGCAATATGGGTCCAAAAGACCCATAGCTCGTTTAGCTCAGTCGGCAGAGCGTGGGTCTTATGAGCCCAATGTCGCGGGTTCAAGCCCCGCAACGAGCACATTAAGCGCGTTAAACACCCGAAAAAAAGAATATAAGTGTAATATGTGAAGAAGAACGTAAGAATTCATCACATGCATTTGCTTCCCTAGCTCAGCCGGTTAGAAGCGTGTTGCTGTTAACAACAAGGTCACAGGTTCGAATCCTGTGGGGAGCGATTTCATTTTTATTACTTGAACGACAACCTAGTAATAAAACTACAATAAAACAACTTTAAAATTAAGCCAACTGTGATAATAACTCAAGTTCAATTAAAAATGTTATACGAATCTGTGGTAACCAGTTTTAAATCTAAAAATTGCGAATTATTGACAACACAAGAGGAGTATGCATTTCTAACGCAAACTAAAAAAATACCAAAGTTAAAATACGTAGCATCATGTGGGCACGAACATTCAGTGCATTTCCATGTATTTAAATCACGGAACACCGGAGTTGTTTGTCCAAGTTGCACCAGTAAAAAACATGGAGAAATGAAAAACATTGCTAACCGTCTGCATCCAACGCCAATGTCCATAAACCAATTCAACGAAGAGAGATGCATTGATTACTTCATAGATGTGATAAAGTCAGAGTATGATTGCAAAAAGACGTTTGAGGGTTGTTTAGCAGACTTAACTGTAAAACCTAAAAATCAACCAAATGACTCATGGTTGCAAATTCAAGTAAAAACAAGTGCAGCTCGATTGAGAACGTATGGATTTGATAGTTCAAAAAAATACATTGACTGCTTGATTGTGTGCATTTGTTGGGAAGATAAGAAAATGTGGATATTTGATGGCAATTGCATTAAAATCTCAAAAATCTCAATTGGATTCAATAAATCCAAATATGAAGTGAATGAGTGCACCCCTGAAAACATAATTGCAAGGTTGAATGATTATTATGGTAAATTCAATTTATTCCGATTTGAAGAAAGCAATTCTCCCATATGCGATTTAGGCAAAAAAGAAATGGAATACAGACAACTGAGAATGAAACGCGTGATGTGCGATTTTATTGATGTGAGCAACTATCTACATCATGACTTTATGATATCTGATAAAAAGGTACAAGAAAAAATTGGCACACTTGTGAAAAATGAAAATGGATTAATATTCAAATTGGCCAAAAGCAATGGAAAAACGAATGGTGTCAGAAAATTTGTAGCATATGATGCTGGCGAGAATGATCTATACTGGTTGCATTTTCCCGATAAAAAATATTTTTACCTTTTGCCTAAAACAGCTGTGATAGATAAGAATGGAAAAATTAGAAAATACATTTTCATCTCATTGCGAACACAGAGTGAAAAATGGAGCAAATATTTATTTGAATACGACAATATGAATTATGTTCGGTTCAATGAAATCATCAATTTACAACAAACATAAAAACCAGTTTAAATATATAGGAAAGTAATGATTCAGAGTCCGAATCCAATGTCATGGAAACGTTTTTTCACATGTTGCTGTTGTCCAAGACGCAATAAACGGCGCAAATCCACCCCACTGCATTTGGACGTGCAAGTAAACGACCAACCACCAGCACCAGCACCAGCACCAGCACCAACAGACCAAGAACCAGCACCAACAGACCAAGCACCAGCACCAGTACCAGCAGACCAAGCACCAGCACCAGCGCCAACAGACCAAGCACCACAAATGCAACCAAGTCAAGAACTCGACCCCATAGAGCCCATAGAGTCCAAAGAACCCACAGAGTCCATAGAGTCCATAGAGTCCATAGAGTCCATAGAGTCTAAAGAGCCAGAACATGCTGTGCCTTCACCAACGCAAGAAGAAGAATCAGACCCGAAACAAGAACAAGAACCGGATGCGGATGCGGAGGACAAAGAGGAAGAAGAAAAAGGAATAACGACAACAACCAAGAAACGGAGAAGGTATAGGAAAAAGAAATCGATTGATTTATCGTCATCGTCATCGTCATTGTTGTCATCACCGGCAAGCCCGGAATACGTGGTGGTGAGCCCACAAAAGAAATAATATGTGTGCGTAATGCATACCTCAATCGATGAATAAGCGAAGCAATAAGCAAAGCGACAGAAAGCGAACCAATAAGCGAAGCGACAGAAAGCGAAGCAATAAGCGAAGCGCTAAGCGCAATAAGCGAAGCGTTAAGCGTCATTCGTCAAACTACAGCGTGAACGGCATAGTGGCCACCATGACCGAAATGCTGCACGCAGTGAAGCTGCATCACTGGCACACGCACGACTACTCCGTGCACAAGGCAACCGACAACCTGCACGAAGCGCTGTCGGAGCAGGTGGACAGCTTCGTGGAGAAGATGCTGGGGTCCAAGCAAACGCGCGCCACGCTGTCAACCTTGAGCATGAACTCATACAACACGCTGCCCGAATTGAAGCGGCGCGTGGAGCACTACAAGCGGTACTTGCGGGGCATGCCCGCATCGTTCGGCACCGACCTGCTCAACGTTCGGGACGAGCTGCTGGGGTCCCTGAACCAGTTCAGCTACATGCTGACCCTGCACTGATGCATTTAAGCATGAATTATTAATTATTTTATATTTATTTTCATTTTTTTTAATATCCTGAATGAATATAAAAAAAAATGCGACTTTCGCACATTGTTCACGACGTTGTCGAAATCGGGTCTCACCTTGGGGGTGCAGTTGGAAGTGGGTTTTCAGCAATAAATGACCTGGGGTCCACAATGACGGACATCAACCATCACGACTACCTGGGTGCTTTGGAAGAAGGCGGAAAAACTTTGATGGAAGGCGCCGAAACCATTTCGGATGCTTCTTCGGGGAACTGGTTTTAAGACCGAGTTCAAAAAAAAATCAAAACCCATTAAATTCGATTTTTTTGACATCATCGAAAAAAATTGAATTGCTTTTAAAAAAACAAAACGGATGCCAACGATACGAATCATCAATCATCTATAAGCATGACAGCCGAAGAAGCAAGGACCGCAAGTCGCAAATCAGGCAAAGCCTTTTGCAAGGTGTGCTTTGATGCAGGCAAGCCCGAAACGGAATACACCTCGCATTACCTGAGATCTGCTCCTGGTCCGGACGGCAAATTGGTTTGCCCCACCCTGCTGAATCAATCTTGTTTGACATGTGGCCAGACGGGGCACACGAGCAGCTACTGCGGCAAACGCAAGCCAATGACGAAGCCCCACACCACCCACACCACGACAATGACGACGACGAAGCCGATGACGACGACGACACCAATGCCGCCACCAGCAAAAGGTGGATATTACAATCCCAAAAGCAATGCATTTGGCGCACTGACAACAAATGACAATGCCACAAATGACATCAATGACCCACAAACGATGGCTGAACGACTGAAGAAGTCGCTGGCCCTGCAACAACCACAACCGTCGAAGCTGCAGACGCAGCAACCACCAAGACTGGCGCTGCCAGATTTGCCCCCCAGACCGCAGTTCTGGTGGCAAGACGAAGACGACTAAAAGACGAAGACGACTAAAAGACGAAGACGACTAAAAGACGAAGACGACTAAAAGACGAAGACGACTAAACGCACCAACAAATAAATGGATAGATTTCAATATAAAAATAAAATATTGCTGCATCTTATAAAAATGTCTTTGAACCTCTCTGCCTCCTTGTCTTTTAAGCCTTCGGCGTCCAAGCCTTCGGTTTCCTCCAAAAACTACGTGTCCAATGGATACACCATGAACCACAACGGATATTTAGCCAATCCCACCCATTCTGCCCAGGTTGCCGCCAACAATGCCGGCGCTCTTACCCGTGCCGAAGCTGCTTCCATGGGTCTTCCTCTCGGTGGACGCCGCTGAAAATGATTCAACCTTTTCCCAAAAACCAAACCAAACCCCAATAAAAATGTTTTTTCAATGAAACAAACTTAAAGCCAATCTGACAATGCAATATGTCTCCTCACAGCACCACGCACCCACACCATGACCATGACCAAAAATAAAAGCATTCACCCCTAATAATAGCTATATATCCATTACAGGAGACAGACCCCCCCCCTGGCACCAGATGTCAACCTCATTTTTCACTATTTCAAAAAAAAATTGAATTGCTCTTTGAACCAACTCAATTTACATCAGTGTATCAAGTCTCAACCCAACGAATCAAATCAACGATGTCATCTATGCCGAACAATTCAGCCGTCGAACCCAAGCCCGTCGAACCCAAGCCCGTCGTCGAACCCAAGCCCAACGAACCAAGCATCTGCATTCCGCGTGCGTTCAAGAGCACCACGCGCAAAGACATTTACGACGTGGTCGAGCGTCTCGACCTGGGAGCAGTGGAACGCATCGACATGGTTGCCAAGGTCAACGCCCGCGGCGAGTGCTACAACAAGGTGTTCATTCATTTCAAGATGTGGAACAAGAAGAGCGAAGTCGCACAAAACACTCGCGCCCAGCTGCTCAGAGGCGAAGAGGTGAAAATCGTTTACAGCGAGCCGTGGTTCTGGAAGTGCACCGCAAGCCGCGTCGAAAAGCCAACATTCCGCGATTACTCGGCGCCTCCTCCTCGCATTGACCTCGGCGGCTGCGCCAGCCTTTCCGCCGCAACGCAACAGCAACCAACAGCAAGCGCCGCCAAAGATGCAATCAACGAAGCCAACGCAACGCAACAGCAACCAACCGCAAGCGCCGCAACAATCACGAAGGAAGAATCCTGAACCATGAACCTGAACCCGTCGCGTCAAGCTGGACGTTAAACGGAGCAGTGGGATGGATCGAAAACCCAATGACCATATCTCGTCAAGCTCGTGACGTTAAACGGAGCAGTGGGAGGAGGGATCGAAAACCCAATGACCACATCAAGACGTCAAGCTGGACGTTAAACGGAGCAGTGGGATCCGCGACCCACAGCAGGCAGAAACCTGCAAACCGCCAAAGGGGACACCCCGCGTCAAGCTCTGGACGTTAAACGGATCAGTGGGAGGAGGGATCGAAACCCAATGACCACATCAAGGCCGGTGGTTGGCCACATTTTTTTTCGCCATCTTTTGATTTAGGTGCTTTGGGTATAAAAATATATAAAAATATATGCAAATTTTAAAATAAGCGCATGACATTTGAACCGATACGCATTGGAAACACGGTCATCCGCCGAACCAAATCATCCACGTCGTCATCATCTGCCGTGTATGAAATAAAAAACGAAACGTCCCCCCATTTGTTGCGGTCAACCTCCGCCATAATAGCGTCGCCAACTGCAATCAAAGCAACCAACGTGCTGACGCTGCACGACTACATAAAAAAAAACCGGCACGCGACCGAACTGTATGTGGCGCTGGACTTGGTCAAAGACTTTGGAAAACAGATGCAGGCGCTGATTTCATCGGGGTGGTCGATTGCCTGCATGGGGATAAACGACGTGGTTGTGATCACGCACCGCGAAAGCGACAAATTCACGCACGACTCCATCAACGATGTGGAATCCACCCTGGGCGACGCACGCATGGACCCGCAGTTCCTGTTTTTGAATGACCACCTGATGTTTGAAGTGGATGCGGACGGCACCTTGTTCATAGACCATGCGCTTCCCAATGGCAATAAACCCAAGCACGCATTCATGTCTCCCGAGCTGCAGCACCTCCTGCCAAGCGCCGCAAGCCTGCCGGTGCAGGTGCATTTCAAAACCATTTATTATAGCGCCGCGCAGTTGTTCATATACTTTCTATTGAACGTGGACCACGTCCCCGACGACGACGACCGCGCGTATCTCAATCCCATCAAATACACGAAGCTGTATTGGTTTTTGTTGCGGTGCTTGAACCCAGTGCCGGCGGACCGAAAGTACATGTACGTTTGAAATGATCAATGACCAATTACAATAAACCAAATCCAAATCCAAATCCAAATTCCAAATAATGATTTGTAAAACCAAATTAAAATGATGTCCACATAGTTGTATAACATATTCACACGTCTCTATCTTATGCCCAATCCATTTTTATCTCAACCCAAAAAGGGGCGACATAATGAGAAGCGACAGGACCGTGGGTTCCAATCCCATCATGCCCAAGAATCCCATCATGCTCATGAATCCCATCATGCTCATGCCCATGCCCAAGAGAACCCATTTTTGTCTGCCAAACGCAACGACCCTGAAGCCCCCAAACGCAACTGCTTTTCAGCACTGACACCCCCTTCTGAATCCGGCATTGCACTTGTTTCCGCTGCCGCTCCTGTTCAGCTGACGTTTGAAGAGTCGTTTCCATCCCTGTCCAAAAAACCCGCACCAACCGTTTCAGTCCCCCCAGCGCTGAACTTCAAATTGGCGATTCAAGCAAACGCTCAGCCACGTCCATATTCACAACAACCGCAACAACAACCGCAACAACAACCGCAACACCAATCACAACCACAACCACAACACCAATCACTGCAGCAGTTGCGACGCAATTTAAACCCGTTTCTAAGCAACAGCGGCCTAAGCAACAGCGGCCTAAGCAACAGCGGCCCAACCATTCGTTCCAAAAATAGCAACGGACACAACCATGTCGATGACTGCGATGAAGACAGATACACCACGCGTGATGCCTATGATTCCGCATACGTCAATTATTACAAAGATTAATTGAATTAGTTCAATTCATGCACGAAAAATGTGTGCATGAATTAACTGTTGTTTTACATCTTTCATTTTTTGATTGCTTTCCTGCATATCATCTCTTGCATAAATGACAGATGACGACCCCGACCTGGACCTGGACCTGGACCTGGACCTGGACCTGGACCTGAACCTGGACCTGGACAACTACTTGTTGCATCCACAGCCACAGCACAGCTTGCGGATAGTGCATGCTTTTATGCGAACCGACCGAAACATCGAGCACGTGTGCGAAGAAACGGTGCCAATTGAGAACGGCAGGCTGCTTCAAGAAAAGCTGATATGGTGCATTAAGCAGCAGCAGCAGCGGCAGCGGGAGCAGTGCAGCGGCACGCACTTCAAGCTGCGCGCCATGTTTTTGTACAACATGGACTTGCAGGCGGTCGACATGCAGGACCTTTTGCGCACCACCGACGGCCACCGGTTCCGTTTCCTCATGCCAATTTCTGCGTTGGACGATGTGGTGATTAAGCCGTCAATACCCATGTTTGCGCGCTTGAACGCGCTGCACATTTTGTACCAAAACGACGGCCATAGCAGCCACAACCACAGCAAAAAGCGAGTGATACAAATCCACCTGCCGCACAAACACGCGCGCACCAAATCATCGAATCAAATCACCAAATCAACAAATCAACAAGACAAACAGCTTAGAAATAAATCGAATGTCATCAACTAACCCATCAATGGAATCGGAATCAATCATGCGGAGTCGACTTTCCGGCGAGCGCGACGGGACATACGCGATGCTCATGCAGCTCGTTGCGGCAAAGCAAACGCCGGAATGCTTGCGCGCGCTGGAAAACATGGTGGTCAACCCGATTGGGTGCTGGCGGGACGTGCGCGGCTTCATCCGCCATTACGAACAGCACGGCGACCCCGGCGATGCCGAGAGCGCAATCGCAATCATGGAGGGCTGCGTGCGAATGACGAACGCGCAGCTGCGCAAGGACCGCGCGGCGAGCCGACAATCATGGGCTGCCAAGTGGGTGCCGCGAGAGCCCAAGTGCCGTGCATCGCCATTGCTGCGATGGTACTACGATGCACTGGCCGCGGACATGTTTCCGGGGGCGCCCGACGCGAACCGGCGCTTTCGCAAACTCGTGAGTGCGTTGAGCCCGTCGACGACGGACACAAGCAACAGCAACCACACTATCCCGGGACTGGTTCACATGGTGCGGCAGGCGGCACGCGCGCGCACCAGCGCGCAGTCAGATGCGGTGAACGCGTTGTGGAAACGGCACCTGGCTCGTTGCAATCCGAAGCCGACCCAGGCAATCGTGGTGCCGGCACTGTCGCTGGCACACAGCATGGGACCGGGACACAGCAACTGCCTGCATGCCGGCATTGGGCTGGCGCTGCATTTTATGCACCTTTCGCCGTGGCCGTCGCACCTTTTGACGTTTTCATCGCACGCCGAGTGGCACGCCTTGAGCCCGGATTTCGTGTCGCAAGTGCAGCAGCTGATGCTGTGCTCAGATCGATCACCCATCAATGGGCTCAACGCCAATGCAATGGCAACAAATGCAATGGCAACAAATGCAATGACAAATGCAATGACAAATGCAATGGCAACAAATGCAATGACAAATGCAATGGCCCCGGACGGAGTCATTCTGCTGATAATCAGCGACATGGAGCACGACGAACCCAGCAATAATCCCAACCCCAACCCCAACCCCAACCCCAACCCCAATCCGGGCGTGATGACGATGACATGGAACGCGTCTCGGAATGGACGCCCGGCTTCCTTCCACGGCGACAACCCGCGCATCTTTTAATCCCCATCTTCACCTTCAAAATGATCAAAATAATATAAATATACACACAATGTAATAACCCCAATCCAAACCAATCCCCCATGGGCTCGTTTTCATTTTTGAAGCGCACATTTTTTGAGCCGCGCATGGCGTTCTGCTTGTTCATTTTTTTCATGGTGGGCTACATGTTCTTTTTAGACGAGGAGAACGCATTCCAAAACTTTTTCACGTTTGGTCCGGACCCCAGCGTCCGGTTTCTGGGCATGAGCATAAACACGTGGAGCAAGGTCATCCTGGTGTATGCCGTGGGATTCATCAGCTCGTTGCTGCAAGGCTACTACCAAACGGTCATGTATGATTTCATACACTCCAAGCTGTGGAACCCGGCTTACAAAGAGCGCATCCCCATGTCCAAGAGGTGGGCCAAGACCATTGTCACCGTGGAACCATTGCTGGACTGGATGCTGGGCATTGTGCAATTCTTCATCACCATGACGATGCGCTTCCAGTTCATTCTGCCGCAGCTGCTGGGACAAATCATGGTGGACACCCCCTACGCCCTCATGAAGATTGAAGAAAAGAAGTTTTCAACCGTATGAAACGATGCACACAAGCGCATTGGCATTAGCATTGGCATTAGCATTGGTGTTGGAACAGCCGCCGCCACCCGACTGGTGTTTTGCCGCCAGCTTGGTCAGCGCTGAATCGACTGCATATCCATTCGACACTAAAAACGCAAACAGCTCGGGCAGCTGTTCCGGCGTCATGAAGGCGCCACAGCCACAGCCTGAACCACAAGATGCAGAAGTCAGCGCATGAATGCAGCACGCATTTCCTCCACTACTGCCGCAAAGCCCGGACAGCCGGGGTGGGCGCACGGTTTTTACGCGGGACGCCAACGGACCCGCCGGCACCGCATTGATGGACAAAATTTTGGTGTACTGTTGCAGTCGAGCGTCGTAAAACGGAATGGATAAAATGGAATACGCGTGCATTGGTGTATGCGAATATTGTGTATGTTTATATTATAAGTAATATTATAAACATGTCCATATTTAATTCTGGAAATTACGGGAAGCCGTTTAACGTGTCGCAGCCGCCCCTGAGTTCCAGCGACCGCACGGCGCACCTGAAATCGAAAACCAAATACGCGGCAGCCACAAATTTAGCGCAGAACGGGGGCACGCTGAAAAAGACGAACGGCTCCACCTACGTGGGCCCGGTTCACACCAATTCCTTAACGCTCGCCAGCACGGACAGCTATGCCGAATTACTAGACATAACAAAGGGCAAGTACTTGCTGACGCCGCCGCCGTCCAGCAAATTGGACGAGTCGTTCAGCCCTCAAAATGGCGAAGTGTATTATGGCAACTTCACGGTCACCAATTATTCGAGCGCGAAAATTCCGGTCACTGCACTGGGCTTTCCCACCATAAACACGGACACCACGGGATACACCTACGACTATCCCAACCAGCTGGTGGCCGCGTCATCCGGGACGGTTCCCGTCTTCAACAACTCCAACATCGTGGTCGACCCCGAATACCGCACATTTTACACCAAAGGCACGTGCAACGTCCGCAACTACTTCAAAAACGTGTACCTTGACCCGAACATCGACGTGCTGTGGGACTTCGAAGGCGATCTCGGTTTCTTGTCCAGCAAGCCGTACAATCAGGAGCAGGCGCAGCGCATCATTGCAAACCAGGCGCAAAGTCTGCGCGGCTTCCAGTACCCCACGCGCGTGCATTTTGACCTGGACAACTGCGGGTCCAAGCCGAGCATTACGCCGACCGCGCCCGACGCGCCGGTCATTTCCATAACAAGCACATCGCCGGCCAATGACAGTGTGACGATTTCATGGCTGCACGGATTCGACGGCGGCAGCCCGATTACACACTACACCATTTACATGTTGTTGCCAAATGGGACCACAACACAAACATCCATTGCCCCGCAGCCGTGTTTGAATTCATACACAACATCCGTGCCATGCGGCAGCAGTTCAGAAATATGGATCACCGCAAGCAACTGCGTGGCGAACACAATCATAATAGAGGGCTCACCACCCTATTGCACCACGCTGACCAGCCCGAAAAGCAATAGCGTGTTTACTCCGGCATATCCATGCCCCACCCCCACGCCAACACCCACGCCAACACCCACGCCAACACCAACACCGACGCCAACACCAACACCAACACCCACGCCAACACCCACGCCAACACCAACACCAACACCAACACCGACGCCAACACCCACGCCAACACCCGCACCCGTGGCCAACGCTCTAATAGTTTCTGAAGACTTCACCGGAACCTATACCACTACCACTGTCACTGATGATGATGGCACCTATACCATTTATACATTTAATACATTAACAACAACCACCACAGCTACTGGAACGGTTACCCCCACCAATAATTTTGATGTAGAATATTTAATTGTTGGTGGCGGAGGCGGCGGCGGGGGCTTTGGTGGAGGTGGTGGTGCAGGCGGCTTCCTAGCCGGAACAAATCTTCCTCTCATCTCAACATCATCGTATACTGTTACTATCGGTGGCGGAGGAATTGGAGGATACAGCAATGATGCAAATAATAATGGAGCAAATAGTGCATTTAGCCCCCCAAGCAGCAGTGAATTTTCCCCAATAACAGCAACTGGCGGGGGCCTCGGAGGCTACTATGATGACGCTACTCAAACCAGCAATGATGGTGGTGATGGTGGCAGTGGTGGCGGGGCCGGTCTTTGGCTGAGCGGAAGTGCTCCCAGCCCTGGTAATGCAATTGGTTCTCCAAGTCAAGGCAACAATGGTGGTGGTTCTGATTCTACTTCTGGCGGAGATGTCAGTTGTGGTGGTGGTGGTGGTGCTACATCTCCTGGTAGTGGTGGTAGTGGTAATGTCGGCGGAAACGGTGGTGATGGACAAACGTCTAACATTACTGGTACAACAATTACTTATGCTGGAGGAGGAGGAGGTTCAGGTGGTAGTTTCAGCGAAAACGGTGGAGTTGGTGGCGGTGGTAGAGGTGGGGGGGGTAATGGCAGTACTATCACTGTTTTAGGAGTTGCTGGCAGTCCTGGAACTGGAGGAGGTGGTGGTGGTAGTAATATAAGTAATCCTGACGAAGGTGGTGCCACCCAAGGTGGTTCTGGCGTTGTGATTCTGCGGTTTCTTACATATAACCCATGAAAATGTGATCCAATATTTTTTATCATCATAAAATATAACGAATCCAAACATGACAATAAGAAAACAATGCGGTGGAGGAATGCATTCGGAGTATTGCCCTTTGTGTTTATTGTCCTATGAGCCGTTGCCTGACATTGAGGAAGATGATGATGATGATGATGATGAGGAGGAGGAAAAAGAAGAAAATCAGCTCAAGAAGTTAAGCAACGTTGATTTGAGGTGGTTAAGAAATGGTTTGGCGTTTGATAGAGACACGAATGAAATTTTACCAGTGGAGGGGGATGACATGTATGGCCAATTTCCGATCAAAGGCAGGAAAGGCGCCTTATTTACCTCCGAAATAACAATCGGAAATGACGGTGATTCGGGATGGGGTCCCGTTTATCACGAGGATTGCATAAAATACGTGAGCGCCCAACTGAACCGGCCAGTCACGTATGAAGATGGCATAGAAATCTTTAAATTGGTGGAACGCAGGCACGGTCCGTTCCAGGACCAACATTTTGAGTGGGAAGATGCGGTCGAAGAGGAAGGCCCCGCATATTTCATTTCTCCAATGGATCCAAAAGGCACAGACGCGAGAGACCGCATCAATCAACCCATTGCTGGATGGATTTCCAGGCAGAAACGCGTTGCCTCTCCCACCGGAAAGAGACAGCTCGATCGGGAAGACGCGACCAAAGAGCTGTCGCACATTCAGGCAGAATTGCAGAAAGCGCTCGCCCGAGTGGTTGAGCTGCGGCGGGAGGTTGCCGCGCGAAAGAAAGCATTGGCAAGGCTTGCCTCTCCAAAAAAAACCCAAAAACGGGCTTCTAAACCCCAATCACCCCGGCCCCAATCGCCCCGGCCCCAATCGCCCCGGCCCCAATCGCCCCGGCCCCAATCACACCAACAAGCTAATTGTTCATCGCACACAACCAAAGAGCAATGCCCTCCGGCTGATTGCGTGTGGGGAAAAACAAACCGATGCAGTAAAAAACGGAATGTGAAGAAATGATAGACCATAAGAGAGATGTTTGTTTAAAATCATTTAACAAAATGAATTTAAAATGATGTGCATTTATAAGTGTATCTCATCTCATCTTATTTCATCCCAGAATATAATGCAACAACCACACCCAGCAACCATCGTCATTGAGGCGTGGATCCATCCGCTTTCCTGTCTGACGCCCAGCCTCATCATGCACAATTTGGAGCTGCAAGGCATCGAAGTGCCGCCGTCACTCACGATTGGCATCGACCGCGGGCACTACGACTGCACGGGAACCAATTACGCCGTAATAACGGTGCACACGGAAGCCCCGCAACAAGCACAACGGGGACAACAGACAATACAGCCGCAGCAGCCACATTCATTTTATTGCTCCTTCTTTTCTCAGAAGGCGGCGCAAGGCATGGACCCGGCCGCATTGCACCAACACTGGCTGGGAAACTGCTGCTTGCACGTTGGCAAAGGCCCAGCGTGTTCGTTCAGGCACGAGTCCGGGCACGCGAAGACGTGGAAAAAAACGGCTCCCGTCCAATGCTACCAAGACCAAGTCCAAGACCAAGTCCAAGACCAAGAAGATGCGGTTTCAGTGGAGCCCATCTGTCCGTCTCCCCGGCGCGCCAAGTCGAAAGACGTCAAGTCGAAAGACGTCAAGTCGAAAGACGCCAAAAACGCCAAGACCAAAGCCAAAGACAAGCTTCGAATCATTCAGCTGCAGAAGAAGAACCTCGGGCTGAGAACCGAACTGGATGTTTTGAAATCCGAGTTCAACGCAATGAAGGAAGCGATTGGAACCGTCAGGGATGACCAAGTTGCATTGGCACAGCGGCACAAGGAGCAGGAAGCGATCACCAAGCGCGCCAACCAGTGCCTGCAGGACTGGACCAACAAGCAAATCATAGAACGCGTGTGGACATTGGAAACACAGCACGCGCAGCTTCGGTCGGAGCATTTGAAACAAAAAGAACAACGCGAGGCTCAAACCCGTGAGGCTAAAAAGGCCCAAGAAGCGCAACAGGCCCAACAGGCCCAAAAACCCAATGTCTGCAAATTGTTGAAGAAAAAACTCAAAAAAGAGCTGAAACAAATGTCAGCCCGATTGGTTCTTTTGGAGAATGAAAGCAACAACAACAGCAACCAGTTCTGCAATAAGTGCTACAACAACGACCAAACTGGAAGCACAAACCCGTTTGACTTCAAAGCGATTTATGAACATTATGGCGGCGGGTGTCCTGCTCTGGACCTCATTCAGAATTATTGTGCAGACGCAGACCCACTCCCAGAAGCGGATGAACCAATGCCTGCCCTAATAGCAGTCCCATCAAATGACCCAAATGACCCAAAAGAAGAGGACGAGGACGACGTCGATGACGATGACATCTTTGAATTAATTCAGGTCGAACTGGTTCATGAAGATGGCGTGCCAAAGTAGGTTTTCAAAAACGCGTTGGAAATGAATGCATCCAAGTGGGGCTGTATTTTCGCTTCATGATTTTTTTCGTCGACTGCGTGATTTATGTTAGTGTACACAATCCCGGTGCGTTTGTCTGTATAGACTGGGTGCTTGATTTGCTTGCTCATGTTCAAATATGTTATACTAAACCATAACATATTTTTATATATTTTTACACACGCATTGGCATTTAAGCCCGGCCCCCGGCATTGTTCAAAAAATTGATTGAACTGTCAGATATTAAACCCAACCCACAAACAGCAGCATCAGATCCATGGCCCTTGATTTGGCATTGAAGAATCCGCATGAGCGCGACAGTCGCATCACGTTTGAGCCGGTGGAGCACAAGTACACCATTGACACCGACCCCGACAAGGCTTACACGTCGGTGACCACGTGGATCCACACCCACTTCCGCGAGTTCAACACGGACGCCATCATCAAGCGCATGATGGCGTCGCGCAACTGGAAGCAGAGCCAGTATTACGGCATGACCGCCGATGCCATCAAAGCGGCCTGGGATACGAACCGGGACGCCGCCGCCGCTGCGGGAACCGCCATGCACTACAACATTGAGTGTTATTACAACGGGCTTCCCATACCACCGGATGACGTCGAAGCCCCCGAGTTCCGCTACTTCCTGCAGTTCCACCGCGACCATTCTGACCACCTCAGACCGTATCGCACGGAGTGGACCGTGTTTGACGAAGCCGTGCGCATCTCGGGCTCCATCGACATGGTGTTCGAGAACCTGGACCCCGCAACGGGCGAGCCCGACGGCACGCTGAGCATTTACGACTGGAAGCGCTGCAAGGAAATCAAGAGGGTGCCGTTCGGTGCCAAGGACTACTCGCACACCGCAGCCATCGCGCACATCCCGGACACGAACTACTGGCACTACTGCCTGCAGCTGAACACGTACAAGGCCATTCTGGAACGGTGCTACGGCAAGCGCGTGACCGACTTGTTCTTGGTGTGCCTGCACCCCGACAACAAGAACGGCTCGTATCAGTGCATCCGGGTGGTGGACCTGCAGGGCGATGTTGCGACCTTGTTTGAAGCACGCGAACAAATATATAAAAATGCATAAAAACAAAGGAATTAAAGATTGTGAAACAAGTAAATGTATTAAATCCAGCAGTCCATTATGATTTTTTTGCCCAAATCGATGCACCCCAAAACAGTCATTGCGGCAGCCACCGCCGCGGTTCTCATGTCTTATGCAGGCTACCAGGTTTACAAGGGCTACAAAGCGCGCAATAAGTTCTTGTTGCAACAAGAAAAACAGAAACGGGTCATGGAAGAACAAGATGCCGCATATGAAAACCAGTATTTCAAGGAGTATGACCAACTGAAAGACGACCCGGAAGCGCCCGTGCCGTCGGCAAACTGCCACGTGCGAGAGACCACGCCGCAGGGGGATGTTGTCATGACATATGATGGCGAACGAGGACTGTTTTGCTATTATTCGAACAAGCGCACAATACAGTTCAAGTATCTGGAGTCGGTTGCGCGAAAGTACGTCATTGAACACGGCTGCAAGCGGCTGCACATCGACATCCGAAAGGAGATTGCAAAGGCAAACGCCGCCGCCACAGAAACCATAAAAACCGCCGCCACCACAGAACCCACAAAAGCCGCTGCACCAGCACAAGTGTTTGCACAACTTAAAAAGTATTCCACACGCGCGTCTTTGCCCACCATAAATGAAATGGTCAAGTCCAAGTCCAAATCCCAAGCGATTGACTCGCACGCAAACGCAACAAACAATGCACCTGTGTTGAAAGAACAAGTGACCCGCTACGTGTATTGTGGACGCATAGACGAGTTCAGCCCCAATCCCAGCCCCAACACAAATGAACAAGCGGCTCATGAAACGCACGACTTCAATATCATTAAGCCGATTGACTATGCAAGCTACAAAAAGATGAATGACGCATGACCAAGTGCATAACCATGTGCATTGCATTGCATTTGCATTGTTTCATTTTTTTTATCATTAATATATATCCAATATTAATCATAAATCATTAATCATCCGCATAAGTCGACAATAGTATCATGCCACCCAAATCACGGAAAAGACAACAGCAAAAACCACAACAAGCAGCAATAAACGTAGTGCCAACAAGCGCAGCGCCAAAACCAAACGAAGCGCCAAAACCAAACGAAGCGCCAAAACCAAACGAAGCGCCAATAAGCGGAGCGCCAAAAACAAGCGCAGAAACAACAAGCGCAGCATCAACAAGCGCAGCGCCACTAAGCGCAGCATCAACAAGCGCAACATCAACAAGCGCAGCGCCACTAAGCGCAGCATCAACAAGCGCAGAAACAACAAGTGCAGCATCAACAAGCGCAGCATCAACAAGCGCACAAACAGAACCCAAACCGGCTGTAATAGACCCAATCCAAGTCGCACAACAAGCAGCACCACAAGCAGCACCACAAGCAGCCCAACAAACAGCCCCACCAGTAATAAACGCAGAATCAAATGCAGAATCAAATGCAGAATCAAACCTAGAACAGCCACAACCGCAATCAGACCTAGATCAATATAAACCATCCGCACCGCCAGCTGATGATGAAAATGAGCAATACCTAGACCAACAACAGCAACAGCAACAACAGCAACAATACCTAGACCAACAACAGCAACAGCAGCAATACCTAGAACAACAGCAACAACAGCAACAATACCTAGAACAACAGCAACAACAGCAACAGTCAAACAATGTCAATGTCCAATACAGCACAGAGGAGTCGAAAGTGCCTCCCAATCCGGAAGACTGCAACGTGTTCCCGTCATTGTTTGGAGGTGCGGATGATGACTGCTACACAGAGCAGCCAATGCCGCAGGTGCAGGAATTGATAAAGCAGGTCTTGTATGAAAAGATTTCCTCGGTGGGTTCACGCGTCATCATGGATGCTTTGATTGCAACCGGAAATGAAGCGCTGGTCAACGCCATCCTGGCGAAATCATTGACGCAGCAACAAGCAGAACTATTGAAGCAAGTTTCCCTTGACCCACAAGTTGCGGCAGCATTGGAACAAGTGAAGGGCCGCCTGCTAGAAGGAGTTGAAGCATCCGTTGCTAGTGTGCAAGAAAACGTGTTGCCCAAAGTGAATAACGCGATTGCCACAGTCGCAGATGGAGTGATGCAGGTTGGTAATGATGTCATCGCCGACATTCCATTCGTGGGTGATGGAATGGCCATCCTAAAAACAATTGATACAACCGCAGAATCACTGGCAAATGCGGTCGACATCAAAGAAGAATTTGACAAAGCAACTGCACCAGTGACAAATGTAATGAAAAACATGGGCGAGCTGGAAACTGCTCTCAATACTGCGGCGAATGCAGCGTCTAATGCAGCGGCTGGTGCGTCTAATGCAGCGGCTGGTGCAGTGGCTGGAACAGTGGGCGGCGTGACTGATGCAGTGGGCGGTGTGACTGATGCAGTGGCTGATTTATCAGACCAAGCATCAAGCACTGTGTCTAATGCAAAACCAGACCCCAATGCAACCCAAGACCTTGGTAAAAACAAAGGCGGAAATCAAGGCGGCGGCTCTCGCACGCGCCGTCGCATTCACAAGCTGTCCCGCCGCATCGAACGCACGCTGCGCCGCGTCCAAAAAAAATACGGGCTGCAAGACAAGAACAGTTTTTTGCGACGCACACTGAAACGAAAATGAATGTAAAATATTAATTTAGAGAGATAATGCATAGAACCATTATAGAATACACACACACACACCCAAAAACAACACACCACCCAATGCAGATATTTGTAAAGACATTGACCGGAAAAACCATCACGCTCGAAATCGAGCCGAATGACACCATCGGCGCATTGAAAGCCAAAATCCAGGACAAGGAAGGCATTCCACCTGACCAGCAACGCTTAATATATGCCGGCAAGCAGCTGGACGACGAAAGAACGCTGTCGGATTACAACGTGCAATCTCAGGCAACACTGCATCTTGTTCTTCGACTTCGTGGAGGTATTTTTAAAAAGTGCAATATACCTTTTTACATATTATGTAAAATAATGTAAAAACGATTTATTTAATACATGTAAAATGAAGAGGTGCAATTGTTGCAAAAAAGACAAAGCCATTGAATTGTTTTTAGAAAATAATAAAGAATTCAAAACCTGCATCAATTGCAGAAATCATTCTCGCAACTGGAGAGAAAAGAATAAAGAATTATGTTCATTATATAACAAAACATATAATAATAAAAAAAACAATAACAACGAAGTAATATGCATTTATGCCAAAAAAAATAATTCTGATGAAGAATGGATGAAGTTTGATTCTCAGTCAGAAGCAGCCACAAAATTAGGAGTTTACACGGCAAATGTATGTAAAGTTATCAATGGTAGTTTAAAAACCACTGGTGGTTATATTTTCAAAAAAGAAAAAGAAACATACAAAGCAAATGAAACTAGTTGGGAAAAAATTAAAAAACAAAATAACATTGAAAGCAAGTGCAAAGGACATCCATCAAATCATAGAGTATTGCATGAAACAATTGAAGGAGTCATTGGAAAGAAATGTTGTAAATGTAAGTCATGGCAACCATTAATGGAATATAATTATTCCAAAATACATTGGGACAATTTGAGAAATGATTGTAAAAAATGTCTTGTAGAATGGAGAAGGATGAATAGAAAAACATTGAATGAAAAACACATGATGTATGAAAAAAATCGCAAATTAACAGATGCCGAATTTAAACTTGTTAAAACATTGAGGAGCAGATTGGTAAATGCGCTCAGAAGACAAAATTTGAATAAAAATAATTCAACAATTGATTTATTGGGTTGTTCTGTTTCATTTCTAAAAAATGCATTAGAATCCAAATTCAAAGAAGGAATGACATGGGAAAATCATGGAAAGTGGCACATAGATCACATCAAACCATGCGCATTATTTGATTTGCGTTACATTGAAGAACAAAAAAAATGTTTTCACTACACAAATTTGCAACCATTATGGGCTTCCGAAAATTTAAGTAAAGGTTGTAAATACATTGAACCAATTTCATCGTTTTTTTGACAGCCAGCGAAGGAATCCGTTGCTGCGCGCCAAATCAAAGGACGACCCCAGGTGGCTGCGCGCAATGTCGCAGGTCTGCCGTTCAAACGGCGTCAGCTGTTGATAGTACGTATCCAGAAGTTCAGTAGAAGTCGATTCCATTTTCTCTCTGTAATGTTCTGTGCTCTTTGTGCATTGATTTAAACGCCATAAATTTAAATCAATTTTTCGGGTTTTCACTTAAAATGAATCGACGCAATGCATGCATGTATTAACCACCAGACAACCAGAACCAAACCCACAACCAAACCCATAACCAAACCCATAACCAGAACCCAAATGCTGCACCAGATTGCGTGTGCTGCCTCTGAAAACATGAACAAGGACCCCGTGCCGTGGGACGACTACTTCATGTCCATCGCCTTCCTGGCGTCCATGCGCAGCCCGTGCACCCGCCTGCGCGTGGGTTCCGTGGTCGTAAAGGACCACCGCATCATCGCCATGGGCTACAACGGCTTCATTGCCGGTGCGCCGCACATCAGCCGGCTGCGCGACAACCACGAACAGGCCATCATTCACAGCGAAATCAACGCGGTCAGCGACTGCGCGCGCCGGGGCGCCAGCCTGCAGGACGCCGCCATTTACGTGACGCACTATCCCTGCATCAACTGCTTCCGATCGCTGGCGGCGTGCGGCATCAAGCGCATTCATTACTATCACGACTACAACAACGACCCGCTAATCCCGACGATGGCCGACGACGCTGGCATCGTAATTTTCCAGCACGCAATTTTCCAGCAACTGTGGCATAAGTGATTCCAATCGGTTCACCTCTGCTTTTCTCATTGCGGAAGACACAGTGTGTTTCGCTTCATGGGGAAAGCTGTTAAAATTATATTGCTCAAATGATCGTGCCAAATCAATAGGTCTCATACTCATAATATTTACAATTGGTGTTGTTGACAAATGCCGACTAACAAATGCATTAAACGAGTCTTTGTCATCATGACGCATGAATGGTTTAATTTGTTCATTTTTAGCTACTCTAAGAAGAAGGTCGATTGCATCACTCTCAATCTTGCGTGTATCATTAATTTTGTTGACTGAACTGACTAACTGTTCCGCCAATAGTCGCTTGTATTTCTCGCAGTTTGTTTCAGGACAACCCGATGCAACGCAATGATTGTAGTCACGATATTTAGCAGAAGGGTCACAAACACCTCCCATTCGTCTTCTGGTTGTCATCCTCTTAGTGCGTCTCGTCTTGGCATTTGCCCTAGCCTTTCTTTTTAACACCGTTTTTCTTGGCATTTTTATACAATTAACCAACATTTTTTTTTTATTTTTGGGTAATGATTTCACATGATGGCAACGCATGCCGGCACACGGGGCATTCCGCGCTTTCGGTTTCCAGCCATGTTTGAATGGCGTCCTTGAGAAACGCGTGCCCGCAAGGCAGCACCAGCACGGCATCGCCCTCGGCAAATTCGGACTGCGTGATGGGGCACATGCCTTCGCCCTCGCCTTCGCCTTCGCCTTTTGTCATCACTTTTTGCAACAGCTCTTGCATGGCTTCCGGTGTGATGACGGTTCGCACGCCCGACCGCTCGTAAAGCGATGCTTCCATGACATTTTGAACCTCTTGTCTTAACCTGATATTCTGATTCTGATTCTGATTCTGATTAGCATTTGAATCAGCGCGATGCAAATGAATGCGGGTCCCCGTGCGATGGCAGTGCGCCAACAGGGTCAAACAGTTCATGGATGGGTTATTGTTGTTTTATTTATTGTTTCGATTGTTTTTTGTTTTTATTAAATGTCGTCCACATTGATGTGGTCCGATTTGATCACGGATTTAGGCACGGATTTGACAACAAGCGTGGGTTTAACAAGCGCGGGTTTAGGCTTATCTGATTCCGATGAGTCATCCGAGTCCGAGTCGTCCGAGTCCGAGTCCGATGACGGCATGTCATACACGCGTTGCTGCATCAATTCACTATCATCGGCATCGACACCATCGTCGCCATCGTCATCCGCAGCAGCCTTGTTGCCTTTAACCAGCTTGCTGTATTTCATTGTTTCGCTGTCGGTGAACTGGATGCTGCTTCTTTCGTTATTTTCACTTGCTGAGGCAACAGCAACGGCCTTGAAGCACGGCTCGTTCTTCATGAGTCGGTCGCGTTCGCCGTCATTGTAGACCTCTAGCAAGTCGCACGTGTCTTGTTTGCTGGACCACTCGCGCAAGCCCACCAGAACCCAGGACCCCGTGTCCAGAATGTTGTCCCGCTTGCCGCGTCCCTTGAACTTGTTGCGAATGATGCAGAGCTTGTTGCCGACGCTTCCGTCCAACAGGCTGACATAGCACATGCCGTTGCCCAGCATTTTGCTTACGACCGCGTATTTTTCTGCTTCATCGGTCGCCACGCGCAGCTGCTTGGACGCGCCCCCCTTTGAGGCGTTCACGTGCTTGCGCGCCAGCCCCTTGCCCTTGTTTCCTCCTGCGTCGTTTCTGACCATTGTCGATTGCCTCTTGGTGTATCAAAACATGCCGGCCCGTTTTTAAATGAGTTTAAAATATATTTTCTCTCCTTTAGACATAAACAAACACACAAACACAACACACACACACAAATAAGACACGATGGGAAACCCATGGCTCGCTCAAATGGCAAAGACTAGAAGGGAACACCCTGATGTGAAGGACTTCGCCAAGATTGCCGAATTGGCAAAAAAAACATACCATCCAAGCGGCCACCATAAAAATAAAAAGGGAGGTTCCGCGATGGGAGTTGTTAGTCCCTCTGAGTTCCAGGCTGATCCCAGGTTCCCGACCAGCGGTGCTGCGCTTCAAAAGTACGCCACCAATTTTAGCACCGGTGGCGGCAAGAAGTCCCGCCGGTCCAAGTCCAGCAAGAAGTCCCGCAGCCGCAAGTCCAAGTCCCGCAGCCACAAGCGCCGCTAAACAACAAACAACCAAACAACAAACAACCAAACAACAAACAACTAGAGAGAAAATGGCGCCCTTGAATCCATTGACGAGTGGCGAGAAAGCGTGCGAACGGTTTTAATAAATGCATCAATGCTGAAATTTTGCACAATGTTGTCATACGTGTCAACATTTTTGTTCATGTAAAAGAGGTCGGTGAAGACGCGCTGGGTGTCGCCCACCGTCTTGCGCCGCGCCGGGTCGGGATGCACGTTCGAAAGCAGCAGCTCGACGTATTGAATGACCAAATGGTTGTTTGTGAAGCCGTTGGATGAAATGAACTCCAGGATTTGAAGGTATGCAATACTGAGCGAGTAGTTGTCCCATGTGGCCCATCCTTGTATGAGTGTTTTGCAGGCGGTGTTGCGCGACACGCCGACCAATGGTTCCCACTGTTCAATGCACGCCTTCAAGTAGCGGACCCGAAACCCTTTGGAAAAAATGCGCAGGGCCAAGTTCGCATTCACAAACGTTTCGCAAATGGCGGCAACGTCGTCGCGGGTCAACGCTCCGCCGGAACCGGACTCGTTCTGCAGAAAGTTGATGACATGCGCTTCAAGCGGCCACACATAGTACTGAGGACTGTACTTGTAGAAATACGTGCTCCAAAAGCTGCCGCCATGACCACCTCCGCCTTCCGTTTGCAGGCGTTTGATTGGCACGGAGAGGCCGAAGTCAATGATGATGGGGGTGTCCGTCTTCAAGTTGATGAGAATGTTCTCCAGTTTGAGGTCGTAATGCACGACGTCGTGTTCCACCAACCGTCCAATGGATTCAACCAAGTAGCTGTATGTGTCGAAAATGCAGGAAATGATTTTCTTCTTGTTTTCTCTCATGGTGCCGACGTAATCATAAAAATACAGACTGTCGATGTACGGCATCTTCATGAGAATGAACTTTTTCTTTTGTTTTCCTGTCGTCTCCGCGACTTCGCATTTTCGCAGGGCAAGCGGATTGTGGCGTCGCACTTTGCCCAATTGAACGGGGCATGTCTCGACCACTGGCACAAAATTCACAGCGTAGTTCAGGATTTTCATGACAATTTTGCCCACCTCCACCTCATTTTCGGCAACTTCATCCTGCACAACCAGTTTGCTTGCATAATGAGTGTCGCTCAACGTTTTGCCGTTGCACTCGATTCCTGGGTGATACAGACACCCGTATGCACCTTGATTTATCAACACGGCGTCGGTCATTGCTAAAATGAAAAATGAAAATGACTAAAAAATGGAATGTCGTGTTGTATTATCATTGCATTATTATTTGTGGTTGTGAAACGGATTTAAGCAGTGGATTTTGCAATGATGAAGTATCTGTTCTTGTAAGTCTTTTTCAGTTTATTGATGACATCCTCTCCAGTGGGCATCATTTCAGACAGACGGGCAATCTCATTCTGGTAAACAGCGCCAACGCCAGCAGCGCCAACGCCAGCAGCGCCAACGCCAGCAGCGCCAACATCAAAATCTGCAAACCCTTTTGCTGGCGTGAAATCGGTTTGTCGCAAACCGCGCTCAATGTGGTCATCCATGGAACTCAGCAGTTCTCGACTCAGCAAGACGTACCTCCTCGGGGAACCTTGGTTCCCCGAACCCCTCCTCTCTCCATTCGCGTCGTTGGGTGTACTTGTCGCCCCTGAGGGAGGGGTGTGGGGAACCGTAGGTTCCCTAGTCCGGAAGTAGTAGCGACCGCTCTTGTACAGCTTGTCCGCAACATCTCCCGTGTATCCGAGACTCTTTAGTCGTGCAGCATCTGCATTGAAGATGGTGGTGATTTCATCGTTTGCCATCCACTCTGCCCATGCAGTCTTGTATGTTTTACGGTCGTCGTATTGGTGAATTTGGACAAAAGCTGCCAGATGTTCGATGATGTCATTTGAAAATTCAAAGCGCAAAACTCGAGTCCGGCGTGCATTGGTGGCATCATTCACATTCATATTAGTTGCCATTATTGATGATGCAGATGTGGTTGGTTGATTGGGTTATTCCCACTTTGTTTTAGGATTCAATTTTTTTCGTTTTTATCATATTTGTGTCATGATAAAAAGACATAAAGAATTGATTGTTCATTTATTCACAAACCAAACCAACCAATTCAGATTCAGATGGCCATGAAAATCATTTACAGAATAAGTGATAAAGGAAACCCAAAAATGAAGCCATATTACGCGACAAAAAAAGGTTGTTTTTTGCATTTTTTAAACCGGTTCAAGGAACACGACATTTACGTGATTGCCGACAATGTGTGCGACGCAACCCACGACTTCTTGATTTCGATCGTTGACCCAACCAAAGTGTTTAGAACCCAGCTGAACAACGCGGGCGCGTTCCTTCACTCCGTTGAATTTGCAATCGCCCGGTTCGCGGACGACGACAAAATCTACTTGGCGGAAGACGATTACATTTACACGAAGGACGCGGCCAAAGTCATTGAAGAGGGCTTTCAAATTGCGCACTATGTGTCGGGCTACGACCATCCGGACAAATACTTGAATCACAGCGAGGGAGGTCCGAACCCCCTCATACATGGCGGCGGCGAAGCGACACGGGCAGTCATGACGCAGAGCCGTCATTGGAAATTCACGAACAGCTGCTGCATGACGTTTGCAACCACGGTGAAAACTCTGAAGGAAGATTTGCACATCTATGAAAAACATTGCGCAACCGTCACTCCGAATGATTTTGGCATGTTTTGCGAGCTGACGCTGACGCCCAACGGCACACGAAGGCTGGTTTCCCCCATGCCCGCCGTTTCAACTCATGCTGAGACAGAATGGCTGGCCAAATTTGTCAACTGGGAAAACGAGTTTCATGAGTCGATCAAGCCGTAAACGAATCTCAGTGTCGTCGTTTGCACGTTCTTTTTGACTTGCGCTTTCTTAACTTTCGGCTATTCAACCTTTTTCCGCCTTTCTTATCATCCCCCTTCGACAATTTAAACCCGAAATGTTCCGCGCGTTTAGCCCGAAGTGATCTCGGTGATAGAGCAGAAGCAACACTCGCTGACGCTGGCAAGGCAGACGCTGGCAAGGCAGACGCTGGTAAGGCAGACGCTGGTAAGGCAGACGCTGACCGCTTCAAACCAATGCTTTGATCCATTTGAATCAAACATTTCCTCAATTTAGATTTAAATTTCGTCATTTGAACAGTGCGTCCACCCTGGAGTCCTCCCATTGAACCTGAGCTCGAATTCCAATCAGTCAATCCAAGCCAAGGCAATACGTTGCTTAACAAATATGCATCCGGCGCTCGATTTAAGTGTTCTAAAAATGCAGGTCCGCGCAGTGCTCTGAAATAATTTATGACATTCCGGTAGGGGTCTGCCGAATGCACGCATTCTGGATGACGTGTTTGTAGGTAATTCATTCGTGCCTGAAGCACAGACAGTATGTAAGCACTTAATTTTATTGCAAGACCATGACATTGCAAGCCCGCGGCATGATCATCGGGAACTTGACCAATGCGTTCACAAATGTCATACGGCAGTTCAGGCAGTGGTGATTCGGCCAGCATGCGAAGACCTTGTGCCATATTTGTTTGTTTCAAACGACATGCAAACCTCGATAAGACGTCGTATGCGTTTGTGTACCAAAGCCCGTCTGTTCTGAATAGTGGGAGATCAAAATCCTCATCATCCTCATTCCGAAATTCTTGTTCTTGTTCTTGTTCTGCAGCCATAATATATGAAACTTGTCTTATATATTATACATTTATATAATTTGGCATTAAGCCATGGACGAGCTATAAACGCACTCAAACATGAGCGCAAACGACCAGTCCATGTTGTTCAGGTCCAGCACGCGCCCGAAGTCGTCAATCAGCGTGATGCGAAGGCGCTGAATGTCCACGGGGCCGAAGTATTCGCGGCTGTAAGTGAGCGACGTGCTGAGCGACTCCCCGCTGACAACGCCGTACGCTCCCGCCGTGTTGATTTGTTGCTTGATGTTCAAGCGCGCGATGATGTTGGGCGCAATGGTGGACGAACCGTACGCCGACGCGTAGTAATTGTTCACGTTGTTGTTGTAGTCGTCAATGCAGAGGAACACGTACTGCGGTCCCGTGATCAAGCAAATGCCCTCTGAGATCGCCGACTGGGGGATGCCGGGACTGGTGTTCCCACTCGAGTCATAATACCCACCGCCCAGTTGATAGATCGCCGTCCGATATCCGAGTTGCCACCCCAAAAAATAAGGCAGCGGCCGCGTGTCGCTTTGAAACGACGTGTTGGAGCTTGAAATCTTCACGCTCGATTCCGCGTTTCGGTCAATGCCGGCGCGCGCGTTGAACACGATGCGCATTGACCCGGTGAACGGCGTGTGCACCGCACCCGCAGTGAACGTTGCTTGAATGGAGGCGCCAGATGCCATGTTTGGTCCCACGCCGCCAGCAACGGTCAGGGTCCAATTGTTTCCAGCACCAGTGTTGTCTGCGTCCGACACGGTGAAGGTTTGCACATTCGTCCCGTCCGTTATGGTCAAGGTGGAACTGGTGTATGCGGACAAATCGATGGGCGCCCCACTCGCATCAGTCGAAGAGAAATACACGGTGGTTGAAAACGCCTGAACCACATTGCCCCAAATGACTTGGCCTGCCGAAGGTGGGGGCGTCGTTGATGCCGATGCCGTCATAAACACAGACAAGGTTGAGCCGAGCGAATAAGGGAACACGTTTCCGCTGGCGTCCGTCGCCGAGTTGCACGAAAAAATGCTGCGCCCGCTGGTGCGGTCCACCGTGTATGCCATGCCAGTTGCTGCCACCAGGTCAGTTCCCTTCAGAATGCCGTTGATTGCGGTTTCAATGGGGGAGCCGTTTCCGGATTGAAACGACGCGTTGTAGTTTCCATCCGGAATGAGGAGCGTGTATTGATTCGGGTAATTGTCATCTCCCGCATTCTTCCATTGGAAAATGATGCAGTTGTTTTCGTACTGCTGACTGATGGCGTAATACGTCAACGGCAACTCATACGTTGCCACGCTCATGCTGGTGACGTTTTCGAACTTGTAGGGAATGTTGAACACAAAATCGGTGCTTCTCGTGGAGTAGTAGTTGCTTCGAAACCGCGTGTCCACGTTCAGCGCGCGCTTAATGGTGGCCATGGCGATGGGATTCAGAATGCCTGGAGGTGCGCCCGTAAGCGCAGTCTTTCCATTCTTGAAGTTGCCAGCAATGCCGGCCTGTTCGGACGGCCGCGTTATCAAGAAGCTGTCGCCGTGTTGTTCCACATCGTTTTTTAGCTGCATGAATTTAGTGGGACCCGGAGCCGGCGCGCTCGCTTTTATTGCCGCCGTAATTGTTGCAGCGGTAATTCCATCAGTGCCGCTGCCACTGCCGCTGCCACTGCTGCCACCGCCACTGCTGCCACCGCCACTTTCAAACAGCTCCGTGGTCGTGTTCCGAGACTGCGACAACCGGCCCACCGCCTTGTTCAAAAAGTCATGAATTTTCCCTTTGGTGACGGGACCCAGTTTGGGGTCGGCCTGTATCTTTTTTTTCAGGTCATTGCAACTGCGGTCCACCGATGCACCGTCATCATTTTTATCCACTCCAAAAAAATTGAGCAACTCTCTCAGCGAATAGTTGCTGACATTCAAATCAAACAGCTGCGACATGTTTATACGAACTACAAACTACGAACTATGACGATAAATGATCACTACTATAACAGTGTATATAAAATTGCATTTATTTTTATATACTATTTTTGACAATTTCAAACCATGCCCTAAATGTTGTCAACCGCACGAACGGCACCCGCCCGAATTTTTGACGTTTATAAGGCGATTCACGCTAAACCGATTTGCACTGGTGATGGGAGTTCTGGAAGCGCCAGCGCCAGCGGCGGGCAAAGGCGCAAGCACGGGTGTAGGCGCCACCTGTCTCGCCGGAGCCCGAAGGAATGCAAACTTGTAAGTTGAAGACGACATTCGATGGTTTTATGTATTATTGTTATATGTTTTAACATGACAATAAAAAATTATGTCATGCATCCATCATAAAATAAAATAAAATAAAATAAAATATGTTGGATTTATAAACATAAACACAAACATACATAAAACCGCACTCATGAATCATGCATTGTCAACCGTGGCACTGGGTGTCATTTCCGGTTTAGCCGGTGGTGCGTTGGGACAATCTGGCGCTGAAGTCATGGTTCCTGGGCTGCTTGTGCTGGGCGTTGTGTCAAATTTCAAAACAGCAGCGGGAACGGTCCTGCTAACCATTCTGCCCCCGCTGTCGCTCATGGCCATCGTCACGTACTGGAAGCGAAACCAGGTTCAAGTGTCGACCGCAGTCATCCTCATGGTGACCTACTTTTTTGCGGCATGGGGTGGGGCATACCTGACGAGTGGATTGAAAAACTCCACGTTAGAGGGCATTTCCGGAGTGTATTTCATGATGATTGGTGCATTCTTCTTGTGGAACTCATGGAGCGGAAAGTACGGGGGCGACGACGACGAGTCTACCCCGGTTCCCACCAACCCCCATCGAGAGGGATTCAAGCTGCTTAAAAAACTGTTCAAGTAGCTTTTTTGTCGCAATTCAATTCACACGGAGTTCAAGCACATGGTGTACAGCAGGCGGTTGGTGAAGTAGCCGATGGAGTTCATCAGGAGCATTGTCCAAAACGTGGAGTTGGTGACGGGATAAAGCTTGCCCCCGGAGGCGATGACTTTGAACAGCGCGAAAAACACGTTCAGCACCACGGAGAGTGCCGAAAACACCATGAGCCAATAAAACCAGGCGCAGTATTGGCGGTTGGTGAAGGGAGCGAACCAGCCCCCCATGGAGTGCGGGTCAGTTATTTGCACAACAGCGGAGTTCATTTTACAACAATACGATTTTATAAAATGAACACAGAAAATAAATAAAAATGTATTTATTGAGGCACGCACAAGCAACCGTCATCGCGATGGGCATACGCGATGCCATACTTCTTTGTTTTGTTGCCCTCGACCGGGGCCGCAGCTGGGACAGACTGCGTGCGATACGGTCCGCGTCCCTTAATGCGCGCCAAATACCGCGCATATGAACCGTGCTTAATGTCCACACCCTGGCTTGCAGCCGAGCACGAACCCGGCCGCATGCGCGTGATGGAAGTCTTCGTGGAGCTGGCCCCGTAGCTGGGCACGTTGCGATGCACCTGGCCCGGCTCTGCGCGGTCGCTGCCCTGGTTCCAGTTCACGAACCCGTACTTGGCAACCGGTTTGGTGTACACGTTGAGTCCTGCCAAATTCTCTAAATACTCGGACTGCGACACGCGCACCGTGTTTTGAATGCGGCGCTGCGTGGCATCTGCTGCGCACGCGACGCTGTCCTTGCACCTGTAGCAGCCCTTGCAATTACGCTGAACAAACCAGCTGACCTCGTTGCCCGACAGGTCCAAGCACTGGTTGCAGTAGTACGTGTTCGGAGTGCGGTCGTTTACCAGTTTGACACCCGTCGAGTTTGTGAGCAAGTCTCTTTGGTTCAAATAAGCTTCGTAATCAAACTCGTCATTGTAATATTGATGGTACTCTTGATTCTGATTCATTCTTGCTTCTTGCTTCTTACTTCCTATATTATATTGCTTTTTATATTATATTATTTTTTAAAAATTGAATGAAATTTGACGTTGAAACAACCCCCATTATCAGATTGTCCCCTTATCAATAACTGTCGCATGACGGACAAAGAAGTTGAAGCCATCGAATCCATAACAACTCAAGTTCCCGGATATTACAAATGCGGCCACTGCGCCCTGCACTTCAAAACCCGGTCCCGCTTCCAAACCCATGAATCGACGTGTCTGTCGTTGAAACAAATTCGCGCCCGGGCGACGTTTGGTTCAGAACCCGGCGTGTCCGTGCAGGACCTCTTTGCGCTTGTGCAGCGGCTGGCCGTGCGGCTGGAAACGGCAGAGCACGAGCTAAGCGTTCTGAAACGCCAAAACCGGCTGCAAATGAAACGCGAACACAATGCGGAAAACAAAATTCATCGCGACAACTTGCTGCAGTGGTTGAATGAGTCTGAGTCTGAGTCATCAGCATCAGCCCAGATCCCCCCGTTTTCGGAGTGGTTGACTGCCATTGCTCCCATGACTCGCGAGCATCTGGCGCTCGTGTTCCAGCACGGCTTCATGGACGGCATGTGCGCCATCATTGCGTCCATTGCATCATCCGCATCATCGTCCTGCGCAATTTGCGCGTATGATGAAGCCCCCGACACTATGTTTGTGTATGATTCACAAGACCAGAGCCAGAGCCAAGGCCAAGACCAAGACCAAGACCAATTCAAATGGCGCCCCATGACGCGGTCCGAGTTTGAAAAGTTCATCAACCGCATGCAAAAGCTGCTCATGAACGAGTTTGTGCGCTGGCAACAAGAAAACAAGGAGCGCTGGCACGACCCCGATTTTGCGGAGCAGTATGATGCAAACCTGTTGAAAGTCATGGGCAGTGGAAAAGCCAAGAGCGGCGGCTGCTCCAATCGCGACATGCTGATGACCCGCATGAAGTCAAAAGTGTATGCGGCCATCAAGCAGTCGGCCAACAACAGCAACAACAACATCGCCAAATAAAAAATAAATGCAAATGCGCACAACCCAAAAACTAAAAATAATATTAAATACTAAACAACCGGATGTTGAATGTTCATGTGAACGGATTTTGGGATGGGTTTTTAAATAAAACTGATGCAAATCACATCGGTTTTTTCGAAACCATTTTTCCAAAAACAATGTCAATGACCAACCCCAACACCAACATTCATTCTGCAAACGTGTTGTTTGAATCCATTTTTTCTAAATCAATGGTAAGTACTAAAAACTGGTTGTGCAAAATTCAATACACGGGGGAACCCAGATGGCGTGCAATCACGAATTACGATCTGACACTTGGTTCATTTGAAGATGGCGAAAAAATCATCAACTTGCCATTGTTCGTCTACTACATCCATTCAAGAAACCTCCTGGACAAACTCATCCATCGTCCAATGCGAACAACGGTTCCTCCGAAATTTTGTTGTTTCATAGTCAGCAATGGAGCTTGTCATACTCGCAATAAAATGTTCAACATGTTGAGCCGATACAAACGCGTGGATTCCCATGGAAAGTTTCAAAACAACAGCGGTAAACCATTGCAATTCAACTATGGCACGCAGGAATTTTTAGATTTTATATCAAATTACAAATTCATCATATGCTTTGAAAATTCGAAATTTGGAACGTATTCCACTGAAAAAATAGTAAATCCGTATTTGGCAAGCATCGTTCCCATCTATTGGTCTTCCCACAAAATAAAGGACACATTGAACCCGGAATCAATGCTGTTTTTAGACGATGAACGCGAAGAAACTTATGTGAAATTTATAAACAAAGTAATCGAGCTGGACTGCAATGATGAAAAGTATTTAGAGTTTGTGAACCGGCCGGTTTTCAGCCAGATGACGCATTGGAATGAGAATTACACGGTGGACGTGTTGTCAAACAAGCTGTCTGGGTTTTTGCAAGAGCATTTAAAATCGAAATGAGAGGTAATGAGAGGTGCATTGCAAGTAATTATCATTATTATTATTATATTTGCAATATTTAAAGACTGATCCAATACGATGAAATTCTTTGTCATTCATTACACGCCATTGGTTGAACGTCGTGTTCACATTGTCAAAGAATTGGACAAGGCAGGAATTAAGGATTACACATTCATATTGTCAAAAGACCGGGAAAGGTTGACGCAGGAAGACGTTTCAAAATTTGCAAACATTTCCCCATCCGAAACATCGCTGTTTTGCAAACATGTGGAGGTATTCAAGGCAGCATCCGGATTGGATGATGACATGGCTGTGGTGTTGGAAGATGATTCCGTGTTGTGCGATGATTTTCTGAAAAATCTGGACAAGTGTTTGACCCAATTGAAAACTGAGCAATGGGACATTTTGTTTGCGGGTGAGTGTTGTGGTCTGCACTGCCAGGTTGACAAACACGAACTGGTGAAACGCACGACCAAGTCAAGAGGAACTGGGTTGTATGTGTTGAATGTTGGAGCGGGGAAACGCATCTACGAAATTTTTACAAGACAAATGAAAATACTGATGACAGTTGATCATTGGTTCAATCAAATAAACCCGATTTTCAAGTTGAATTATTTTTGGTCAGAACCCACTTTGGTCAAACAAGGGTCGGAGTTGAACCTTTTTAAAAGTTCACTCGACAATTTGAGGTACAATGCAAATGTCAATGCAAATGTCAATGCAAGGGGGTATGCAAAAGCAAAAATGTTCAAAATGCACATGACCTAACATGTAATGGCAGCAGATGTGATGGGTTCAACGCACGATTTTTTGAACAAGCTTGGTCGTCAAATAAAACAGCGTGCCGCCCCACAGCGTGTCTATGACCGCCGTCGTAAGCTGCCACTTGGACAGAAGCGCCAGACTCGTGAAGTCGTACACGCCGTACACCACTAAACCCAGCAGGAACGCGTCCTGCGCCGACCGCCCCGGCCCGATGATGAAGTAGTTCAGCCCGAAAATCAGGAACACGTAGGTGACGACCGCGCCGAAGAGGTTGACGACTATGGGCGACCCCTGCACCGCCGCAATCTGACGCGCATAGTATCCCTTAATCATGCCCAAATACGCAAAGTCCATGGCCACGAGTCCCAGCGCGGAAACGAGCATTTTATACGATTGATTATGCATGATGATGGCTGTATGCATTATGCAGACATAAAAATATATTCTTGAAATGCATTTAAAGCATGCGCTCCATATTCAGTCACCTGCAACACAAGCACCCCAACACCCCAACACACACAACACACACACAACACAATGACAACCACGACATCAACCCGGCTTTCCGACATGGCGTTCATCGCAGCCGAGAAGGCACGCGCTCTGCGCGACAAGGCCAATCATAACCGTTTCAATGCCGCCAGGCTCAGCGTGTCGGATGAGCTGCATTGGTACAACAACAACACCAACTGGGACGCCCTGACCCGCAAGGAGTTCCGCGAAGTCATGGTCCGCATGGAATCGATAACTGCGCAGTTTTACAACGATTTCGGGGATTGCGTGTATCCCAATCGCAGCGCGGCAATCCGGAAGTTCTGGGCCGACGAATGGGACAGCAAATACCTGCCCGAGTCCGGCGAGTGGTGGAGCTTGTCTAGCAACAAGCGCATTGAGAGCGAGACGGAGAAGAAGGCCAAGCGTGATGCTGAAAAGGCTGAAAGGAAGGCTGAAAAGGAAGCAAAGGCTCAAGCAAAGGCTGAAAGGAAGGCTCATGCAAAGGCTGAAAATAAGGAAAATCTGCAGCAAACCGCTCAATACAATGACGAGGAGGAGGATCTCTATATACAAGCACTAGCGCAGCAGCAGAAGCCACAGACGCAGACGCAGACTTACAGATCTCGGTTTGATGCGGAGGAGGAGGCATATGAGAAGTTGTATGTGCTATCAAAATCAGCGCATTCGCAAAAAGCCCAAGCGGAAGATCAAGCACAACAGGCACAAAAAGCGTTGGAAGACCAAATCAGGCAGCAACAACAGCAGCAACAACAGCAGCAGCAAGAGCAAGAGCAGCAGCAAGAGCAGCAGCAAGAGCAATTGCATGACTATGACTATGATTCCTGGTATGATGCGGAGGAGGAAGCGCATGCAGAGGCATACGCCAAGGCCAGGGCAGCAGAGGAATTGAAAGAGCAACAGGAGCAACGGGAAGCTGAGGCGTATCTGGCCCAGCCCGCCAGTACCAGTGCCAGTGCCAGTCGCATGACGTGTCAGCCGGTGTTTTACTTCGAGGAGTTGACTGACGTTCAAGGAGACCCGGATTGGCGCGCATACATCTACTACGACGAGCGCATCCGTCGCTACGTGTTCAAGGGCACCCGTCGCTCGCTGCGCGCAACCAGCAAGAAGACGGTATTTCCGGAAGTCAAGCTGTGCTTTCGTTCATCCAAAGAGCTGGCCAGTTTCCTGCATTCATCCACCGACACACTGAACATCAGCATGTTTGCCATGGCCAGCGCAACCGTCAGGGACGCCACGTTTGCCGAGCTCTACGCGCTGCCCGCCCGCGGCAACAAGACGGAGCTGTTCGGCTACGACAACACTTGTCCCAGGTATTCCACGTTTGTGAATTATTTGAGGACGCTGCGCGACGTGGATGTCAGCCATTCCACCTTTGCCGCATTTTAGAATGAATGTCTGGATGCAATAAAAATATGAATATAATTATATGTAAACAATCATACATATAATTGCAAAAATGGCAAAGCCGTGTCCGGATGGCCAAGTCATGGACAAGACCACGAAGGAATGCAGGGCGCCCTTGAAGCGCGGAAGAAAGGGGAGCAGCAGCAGCACCAAAGCAAAAAAACCGTGTCCGGATGGCCAAGTCATGGACAAGAAGACAAAGAAATGCAGGCCACCCTTGAAGCGCGGAAGAACGGCCAAATGGGCTTCAAACAGTCCTAGCAAGAGCCCTAGCAAGAGTCCCAGCAAAAGTCCCAAGAACGCGACTTTAGACAAGTACGGATTTGCCATTCCTGTTTTCAGACCCAAGACTTACACGGATGCAAAAACGTACAAGCAAACCAGCATGCTTGAATTTTCAAAAAAGCGTTCTTGAACCTTAAATGCATAATGCATAATTTCAACAAACCCAAAACCAAAACACGTGAAAGAAGTTTACTAAATTCAGAGACAACCCAAAGGACAATATGTTTGTCTTATATATGACTTCCCAATGTCCCAAAAAATGAAGGTGAACTTTTACTTGGACTATCCAAAACGCAGCTACTACGAGACCACGATCCATCCGGAAAAAGACAGCCCAACCAGCATCATTGCTTCCATTTTTCACAAGCTTTACCCGCCGCATCTGCACTCTTACAGCACCCTTGATCCCGTGTTTATCCACGTGCGCGAGGGAACCACGCTGGATCCGGACAAAACGTTTGCCCAGAACGGCATTTCAAGCACTCTCGATGAAATTCCGGACATTCGCATCCGGCTAAAAATTCACATACTTTCACAATGGCTTCTATAAACACGATTTAAATGCATGATGCGAGCAAAACGCGTGATGCATGAACTAAACATTAAATACCAAAAATACCCGTGGCACGGCACGGCACTTAAAACCGGATTTGGCCGCCGACCATGCCGCCGAAGCTGGGACGGCCGGACCAGCCGCCGTCGACCTGGCCCTGAACAAAGGCGTTGCGATTTTGATTGCCGACGGTCACGCGACCGCTGCCGCTGTAGCCCTCGTTGTTGGCGTTGAATGAACCAGACACGCCGGAGGGGGAAGTGCGCGGGTTGGGGTTGGGGATGCTGATGGTTTGCATTGGATTAGCAGAGGGGTGGGGTGTGGGTTTCAAAGGGGGTTATGACATGTCTTTAGAAAAGATTTTTATATTGTTTTTTGTGTATGTGTATTATAGCACTCATTGCATAATTCATAAATAAAACATGGGAGGGGGCGGCGTGATTCCTGTGGCCATGCACGACGGTCAGCTACACTTCCTGTTTGGCCAGGAGAACGACGTCATTAAAGACGCGTCCAAAGACCAGGACTGGGGCGACTTCGGCGGTGGCGCCAAGCCCGGCGAGTCCGAGATGGACACCTGCGTGCGCGAGGGCGCCGAGGAGCTCAACGGCTTTTTCGGCAACAAGCGCGATTTCAGGGCGCTGCTCCTAAAAAACCAGCTCCTGAAGCTGACCTACGACACCCGCGTCACTTATTTAATGCGCGTGGACTACGACGAGCGCCTGCCGTTCTACTTTAATAACAACTACCGCTTCATAAAGGAGACGTCAAATTTGAGAGCCATTGCGGCGCACCCGGAGAACGGCTACTTTGAGAAGTCACACGTGCGCTGGTTCACGCTGGCGGACTTGAAGCGCGAGCGCGGCGCGTTCCGCGAGTACTTTCGCAACTTCTTGGACATGATAGAATACCGCGCACCCGAAATCAGACGGCTAATGGACAAGCGAAGCGACCGTAAGCGAAGCGACCGTAAGCGAAGCGACCGTAAGCGAAGCGACCGTAAGCGAACGAATCGACACAACAAACAACACAGACCCAACAAACGTCGTGGAACAAGGCGGCATTAATCACACCATTTTCTTAACTTTAGAATAAAACTCTCTCGTTGCGATGTGATGCAATATGAGAATCACCACAATTGCAATCAGCGTAAGGTAGGACCCTGGGTGCACGGCTTCCCCAATGACGTAACGATTGATTAGAACAACTGACATGACGCTGCACACGATGAGCATGCATTGCAGAATGATGACGTTCTGCGTTTTGCCCCAATAATAAATGGTGGGGAATGAAACCATGTTTGACGCCAATGACGCCGTGCACGAAATGGCAAGCAGCACCCAGAATGGGCGATCTTTAAACATGCGACCAACATAGTTGGAACATGAATTCAGCAACTCTGCAATCAACAACAATGACACCCCGAATAACAACATTTAATTGATATAAACTACACTCATATTAAATGTTGGGATTTGGCGTTTAAATATTTACATAATTTAGTGTTTGCAATTACCACAATCAACTATTGCAGTAAAATAAAATACTAAATTATGAACAAAAACAAGACTCGAAAAGGGTCCACCATCCGTAAAACTAAAACTAAAACCCGCCGCCGCAAGGACGTTGCCGCCGGCATAAAGGACATCCCGCTTTCAAAAGCCCGCGCCGATTTCGCAGCGCTGACGGCCGTTCCCTGCGCCGACATCAACCAAGCCGCCAAAGTGGGGAATGCCGTCATGGACCACTATTTTTTCCGGCATCGCCTTGCGGCTAAAACCAAGCGCGCCATTTCGTACTACGAATGGATTAAAACCAACTGGAAGCGCAACGAGTCGGAGCACAGTTTCTACAAGTTCAATCTGGCACAAGGCAAAACGCCGGAAAAGGCGCGCTATGCGGTGTTCCGTCTGTATTACGGCGCCATTCACGGGTTCAAGCCGTTGGTCGCCAAGTGGATGTATTGCACGTATCAGCCGCACACGGCAGTCCTGGACTTCTCGGCGGGCTGGGGCGGCCGCTGTCTGGGTGCCATGGCCCTCGGCATCCCTTATATCGGCGTAGACACCAACAAGGACCTGCGCCCCGTGTATGCGCGCATGGAAAAAGAGCTGGACGCCGATTCAAATTCAAAGGTCGTCATGCGGTTCCAGGACGCCGCAACCGTCGACTATTCCAAGTTCAAGTACGACATGGTATTAACGTCGCCGCCCTATTTCAAGACGGTGCGACCGATTGAAGCGTATGCGCACATGCCGCACTACGCTGACCGTGCCGATTTCAATGCGCGGTTCTTGTTCCCCGTCGTTCGGAACACGTACGCCAACCTGGCGCGCGGCGGCACGTATGCACTCAACATCCCAGCCGACATGTACGACGAAATCAAGGCCGCCGATATCTTGCCCCCCCGATTATTAGCCAAGCACCGCTTGTTCCTGCAGCCCCGCTTCGCCAAGGGCAACCCGAAGCACCCCGACGTCAAATACGAGGAATACATTTACGTGTGGAAGAAATGAGTAATTGAAATAAAATGGTTTAAAGACACGGTGCGAATTTTATCCATTGCAATTATTCCAAATTTATTCCAGGTTTTACATGTCGGACCTAACGGCTCATCAAAAATATCTGCAGGAATATCATTTCAGCTATGACATTCCAGAAAAACACATTCAATACTTGCGTGATTTGAAGGCGTCTGGGTTTGAACCGAGCGTTATTTACGACATTGGAGCCAATGTGCTGCACTGGACAAAAAACGCTGAAAAAATATGGCCGGATGCAAAAATTGTCTTGTTTGATGCGTACCCCCCGTGTCAGTTCTTATACAAAAATCATGATCATTTCATGGGGGTGTTGAGCAAATCGGACAACGACACTGTCAAATTTTATCAGAGTGAAGCGTATCCGGGTGGAAATTCGTATTACAAGGAAAACAGCAACGTGTTTGGAGAGTTCAATTATGCCATGATGAGGACCCGAACATTGGACAGCGTTGTCATGGAGCACAACTTTCCATTGCCGGATTTGATCAAAATCGATGTTCAAGGCTCAGAGAAGGACCTGCTTCTGGGCGCTCAACAGACAATCAGGCATGCGAGTCGCATGATCGTTGAGCTTCAACATGTGGAATACAACTTGGGTGCCCCAAAATGCGACGAATCTTTGCCGTTCATTGAAGGCCTGGGATGGAAATGCACGGACCCGTTGTTTCAAAACAATGGACCAGACGGGGATTATGGATTTGTCAATGCATCGCCAGCCGTCCCCAGCACAGAGTTCATAACAGATCGCATGGGCATCCGATATCTTAAGTGCTAAAAAAATGTTTACTGCTCCGCGTGCACCAATCACTTGTGCTGTGCACCAATCACTTGTGCACCATTCACTTGTACATGGCTTTGAAGAACGAGTTCTCTCCGTGCAGGCTGTAGTGCTTGCCGGTGCGAACATCCACGTATCCATCCGTGTCGGCGCAGTTTTGCGCGGGGAATCCATTGCTGTACCAGTAATACCCGGTGATTTTGACGACGTTGTCGCGCAACACCATGACGTGGTCGCCATGCAATCGGGCGTCTTCTTCGCAGATTCGGTTGTAGTCCTCGATGGTGTGCAGCGTGCTCGAATGCACGCGCTGGAACCAGTGCCAATCCATAGTATGATGAGTGGTGTACATTTTATCCAAAGTTGCCGCTGATTGCCAATGCAATGCCCTGGATCACAGTTCAATTTTTCAAGTTATTCAACAAAACAAAACAATTCATGCAAAAATTGAACATTTTTATTGCATGAATATCTCTCTATCAGTCCATGACAGCATCAATTACCGCAATAACCGTGTGCATCACAAGATACAACAACACAACATGGGCCGAGAGAACGGCGTGGCTCGCTGCCAATCCACAGCATGCGTGCATTTACAAAAGTCCCATTCCAATCAAGGCCAGCATCCCGTATGAAGCGCCGTTGTTCGTTCTCGAGATGAACAACGACACCAACCGAATCATGGGCGTCGGCCGCATCGTCAACGAAATCCGCGCCGACCGCCCCTATCGTGTTTATGCTGACCAGAACTACAACCGATACACGTATTTGGGGCGCCACCGCGTCGACCGCGCCGACATCATGCGGTCCAGGGCGGATGCCCGCGTCATTGAAACCCTGGAGCGCATGCTGTTTTACGGCGGCCGCCACGCCAAGCGCGGACAAGGCATCGACGAGCTGCCGGTTCGCATTCTCAAAAATAAACCGGGCTACAGCTTCGTGCAGTTCTTATTCAAACTAATGTCTGCACATAATGCATAACACACAAAACACATAAAACACACAAAACACACAAAACACAATAAAAATGAAATTCAAATTCGGATTGTCCGCTGTTTTATTGGCCATATTTTTGCTTGCATATTTAGGATCTCTCATTCCGACGACAAGCAAAGAAGGGTTTCAGTCCCATGCGTTCGTGTCGTGCCGAGGGAGCGGGTTTTCCAAGGAGTTCTGCCTGCAGAACCCGCCCATGCCGGGGCAGTGCCAGTGTCGCAACGGTGCCGTGGGCACGTTCCAGCCCGGGTTCAAGGGCCGGTGCGTGTGCCCGGAATAATTGCACCCATAAAACAATAATAAATAAATACGATTGTATTGTATCACGATTCATTGAATAATACAGTTTTTTAATCAAATGACAACCCCCGCAAATTTCAACAACATTGATTTGGACATCACGCACTACGACACGGACGAGCTGCTCGCCATGTTGAATTTGAAAGACCCCACCGAGGACGACATCATCAATGCGACCACCCGTTTCATCAAAAAAGCCACGGCGGACCGGCTGCCCAAGGTCGCCGCATTTTTCCAGGATGCGCAGGACACCCTGTTGGACGAGCTGGATAAGCAACCTGTTCAGCAAGAGCAAGAGCAAGAGCAAGAGCAAGAGCAGAAAGAAGACGACCAAGACGACCAAGAAGACCCAGAAGAAGACCCGCAAGCGCAAGAAGACCTTGACCAAGAAGACAATGTCGACCCTAGTGCCAATTCTGACCAATTGGGGCAGTGGTGGCGCAACCAGTATTTGAAGCAGGCCGACAAGGTGCAGGCCAACAAGGCGACCAGTCGCAAGAATAAGATTCAGGTGCTGCAGGGGAACGTTCACATGCCGACCAAGCGAGATAAACTCGGCGTAAATGAGACGTATCAGGTGCCGGTCGCGCAAGGCACCCTGAACCCCAATCTGAAAAACACGGTTTCTCGGTTAATAAACATTGACAGCCAGTATCGCCAGATTATCACGCCCAATGCGGAAAACCCGCTCGGTCCCGCGTCGCCCACCAACTACACCATCGACCTCACCGAAAACCTGACGAACGTGGTGTCGATCAAGTTGAACTCCATTCAGATTCCGTACACATGGTATGCCATTGACTACACTTCGGGAACCAATGTGCTGTTTTATCGTGATTATACCCCTCCACCTTCCGCATCTTCCCCGTACACTGTTTACACCGTGCCGCCAGGCAATTATACGCCGCAGCAGCTTCAGGCGTACATGTCAAATGATGCTGCAATCAACGGCGTGTTTGACATATCATTCAATCCCTTCAATGGCAAAATGTCATTTAGACTGGTCGGAACGACGACCCCCAAGGAGATCTTGTTTTTTGATCCCACATACCACATTCCATTTTCTGTCGCCACAGCAGACTTAGTGAATGATGCCATCGCCGCATCCAAGGTGAACTCCAACCTGGGCTGGCTGATGGGGTTTCGCGGCACAAATTTATCGGCTGCTGAAAAGGTTGCACCCAACACGCTGATTTACAAGGTTGAATCAACTGTCAATTATGTAACCTCGGAGGCGCTGGCCGACACGTACGGCCCCAAGTACCTCATCTTGGTGCTGGACGATTACAACCAGAACCACTTGAACAAGGGGCTCGTCAACATTGCCACCAACGACACGAAGCTGAGTCTGCCGTCGTATTTCACGCCGGGACAAAACATTGCGCTGCCGCCGTCGTATTTTGTGCCCGGAGGCATCCCGGTCGTCTGCGACACTTCCGGGAATCCCACCTACGTGCAGTCCAACCCGCGCAAGCTGACGCAGGCCCAGATTTACACCATCAACACCATTCAGCAGGACCGCAACAACACCACAATCGACCGCTACACGGGGCCCACCACCACCGACGTTCTCGCGGTCATTCCGGTGAAAACGTATTCCCTGTTGCCGGGACAGCCCTACATTGAGTTCGGTTCCGCCCTCCAAACCAACGAGCGCATTTACTTCGGCCCCGTCAACATTGAGCGTATGAAGATCCAGCTCATCGACGACAAGGGCAACATCCTGAACATGCACGGCAACGACTGGAGCATGACCTTGACATCCACGCATCTGTATGAGTACTAAGGCGGGGAACTACGTGACAAGCATTGCGCCCCGCACCCCTCCTCCGAACATTTCCCTCCATGCCGAGGGGCGAAACGCCGTGCCTTGTTCCCTGATTATTATAATATGCATGTTTATTATAACCCCATCTTTGACCCCTATACCCACCCGCCATATTAATAAAATGGATTTCAGTTCCAATGCTCCCCAACAAAAGGGCTTCTTCAACAAGAAGCTCCTCCCTGCAGTCAAACGCATCTTTCCTGTGGCCGAGCGCGTTCTTCCCGCGGTCGCCACGTTTGTCCCTGCACTTGCGCCCGCTGCCGCCGTTGTCGGTGCTATCGGCTCCCTCAGGAGATGAACCATAACCGCGGTTTCTTTAAGCCCTTCGGCCCATTTATTATATAAATGCATCGAATTTTCCCAAAAGTGTTTCGCGCATGTTGGTTTTTGGACATTTTTTTTGTCTATTTTCTCAGATTTCTGTACTCTTTTGCAACATCAACTTCAAAAAATAACAAAAACATTTCGATAGAAAAAAACGAAACCACGAGAGCATAAATGGTCTCACGTTCGCGCGCCATCCGAAACGTCCAAAAACGGGCTTAAAAAAAAGCACCAGGGTTGGCGTGCATCGGGCCCCCCGGACCTACTAACGGCTACTAACAGCTACTAACTATTTGTCAAGTGTTTGGAGCGCCGGCCAGGCGCACGGTATATGCGGCGAGTATGCAACAGCGGACTTGAATCCGGGCGCTAGGTAATCCAAAAAATACTAACAGATTACTAACATTTTTGGCAAATTACTAACCTTTTACTAACATTTTGGGCAAATTACTAACTCGGCTACTAACATTTTTGGCAAGTGGGCAAATGTTTCATGACCGAATTAATATAAACACACTTATCATATATACCTAAACTCTCTAGACAAAATGCAGCAACACCCGCCACCGTCTCAAAATTATAGGTGTGAGTTGTGCAACCTGTCTTTTTCTTTTCGAAGTCATCATGAGCGTCATTTAGCTTCCGTGGCACACAAAAAATTGGAGTCGGCGGCGGTTGACGTCAAACATCAGTGCGAGTGCGGCAAGCGCTACAAGTTTGCGTCCAGTCTGAGCTTTCACAGGAAGACGTGCGCCAAAGCGACCGCGCAGCACCAACCGCAGCACCAACAACCGCAGCACCAACAACTGCAGCTGATAGTGCATGACGTAGACAGCGACGCTGCAACTAAAAAAAAGGAACCCGCTCCCGCGTCGGAGCTGTCGGAGTTCAAGGACATGGTCATGACCATGCTGCAGGACAACCGCAACGCGTGCACGGCATATTGCGCCGTGGTGGACAACATGTCGGCCATCATCAAGGACATGATTCCCCGGCTGGGCAACGGCAACGTCATTACCAACACGAACACCAGCAACAACAACACGCAGTTCAACCTGAACATGTTTTTGAACGAGGACTGCAAGGACGCCGTCAAGTTGAGCGACTTCGTGAAGACGCTGAACATCACGGTCAAGGACTTGGAGTACACGAAGACGAAGGGCATCGTGGAGGGCGTGGGTTCCATCATTGCAAACAACCTGCGCGGCATGGACATCCACAAGCGCCCCATTCACTGCACGGACGCCAAGCGCGAGACCATGTACGTGAAGGCGGACGAGTGGATCAAGGACGAGGGCCACGCGCACCTGCGCCACTTCATTTACCTGACGTCCTGCTACCAGACGCGGGTCATCCAGGATTGGATGAACGAGCATCCGGGTTGGGAAGCCAAGGACGCCATGCACACGGAGTACCAGGCCATTTGCAAGGAGCTCTACAAGAACATCGAGCACGACGACAGCGCGCACAAGAAAATCATCAAGACGTTCATCAAGGACATGGTGCAGCTGGACAAGCAGTCGCGCATGATGCCGCCGCCGCCACAACTATGAAATTCATCTTTGCATGGCCAGTTTAGGCACATCTACGCTTTTTGATGTAATACTATAGAAATATGTATGTAATTCAGTTAAAGCATTGGTTCATATAATCAACATGTCATCATATGAATAAAGAAGAAGCACCCCTTGTGTTAGAGGACACGGTCGTGGCGGCGGTTGTCGGTTCGTTCCAGGAGCGCAGTCGCGCAGGCCAGCTGAAATACGGCACCACGCTGGATCGCACGGACCTAACCCCGCTGCAGTGGGCGCAGCACATGCAGGAGGAACTCATGGATGCCATTCTGTATTTGGAACGGCTGAAACGAGAGATAATCGCACGTAATTTGCACTAAAAATAAATCAATACATTATAATATACAATACATAATTCAATGTTTTTATTCCGGATGCATTCGGTGGGAAGTGTGCGTCCCAAAACCAGTGCGGCAAATGCACTCATTTGGTGGTGGAACAACAATGCGGGTCTGGAGGCGACCGAGTTGGCAGAGACACCAGAGTCAGAGGCAATAAGCGAAGCGGCGCCAATAAGCGCAGCGACACCAACAAGCGGATTAAACCAAGAACCGAATGAAATCGAAGAAGACGTGGTTGTGATTCAGGAAGAGGAGATGGTGTTGGTGCGCAAGGAGCAGCAAGACCCTGCGGCCCAACCCGTCACGGAAGGACCTCCGCAGCCACAATGCATCGAACCGGAACCCACCGTGTCTGCCCCCGCGCCGTCAAAGTCCAAACCCAAGAAAAAGCAACAGAAACGCAGGCAAAATTGATGCGAACATTTTTAAATCCAAAGCATATGTTATTTGAATTTAAACACATGGTTATACAACCAATAACTGTATAATGGAGGATTTAACTGCATATTCTCTCGAAGAGCGTGCCCACATTGTGCGCTTGGGCATCTTCTTGCACGAGCAGGGGCGCGAGTTCTGGGCACAGCACCAGCATCATCATCATGAATCCCCTGCATCGTTGTCGGACGAGTTTGCCGCGACCAAACTCAAAGAGGAGGTGAACAATTTAAAGGAGCGCCTGCACGCGGTGCGCGAGGAGGAGTTCAAGAAGGGCGAGCGCCGGGCGGAGGAGTACCGCCGCGAGGCGGAGCAGCGTCGACGAGAGTGCGAGGTGGAGCGTAATCGCTGCGACCGGTTGATTCAGGGCATTAATGCCGAGGTGGAGCGCGCGAGCGCGGCGCGCGTGGATGAATTAGGCAAGCAGATTGCGGCGCTGAAAGCGAAGAACGAGTGGTATTACAACATGTACGAGGACAAGTCCAAGGGCAAGCACTACGAGGAGGAGCTGTACCCGAGACTCCTGGATTACAACGACAAGCACATGAACGCGGTGTGGACCATTACGCACGTGGGCTCCGTGCTGAGCGAGAAGACGGACTTCCACTTCCGCCACAAGGAGCTGGGGACAACCGTGCTTTTAGACACGAAGAACAACCTGCCGACGAATCCTGTGGCAAACACCGCCGATTTCGAGCGCGATGTGTTGCGCAAGGAGACCAACGCCGTGGGCGGCATCATGCTGGCCAACGGCAGCATTTGCAACAAGAAGCGGTTTGAGCTTAACCGGATCAAAGGCGGCAAGCACTTGGTGTTCGTATCCGGGTTTGACCGCGACAACGTGGCGTTCGTGTTCATGCTGCTGGACTGGCTTCTGGAGCTGGCGCAAAAAAAGGGCGACGAAGCCGTGCAGCGCGGCACCCTGCAGAAGATTTTGATCACGAATTACCGGAAGGAGCTCGCGCAACTGGATGCATTGGATAAATCAAAAAAGGCGGCCCAGCGCGCCCTGGACGACATTGTGGCGGACTATCTCTCGTATTTTAACGAGGACATTGAGATGGCGTCCAAGTCGGAGGAGGTGGGGGCGAGCTCGGTGCGCGTCAAAGAAAAGACGTCGACCGAGGTGGTCAGCATCGACGCGTTGGAGCAAGGGCGGCGCGTCATTGGCACTCGCAGCAAGTATTACCTGACCTACGATGCGCCGGACCCGTGCATCCAGTACTTTAAGAGCAACTACGCGCGGAAGCAGAAGATGCTGCAACTCTCCACTGAAAACCTGGTTATAGAAGTGGATGCATGAACTTTGAATTTCTTATATCATTGAATTATATAAAAACGAAAAATATGAAGGGAGGACGGAAATTGAGAGCACCTGGCCCCACGTTGCATAAAGAGTTGCAGAACATGACATCTGAGGACAGAATAAGTAGATATATTAAATTGAACAATGCGTTTCCTCCAACAGCTCCTACCGAATTAAAACGGTTTAATGCATTTAACGCTGAAATGAAACACCGCAAGTTCGCAGAGGATGCCACTGATGCAGAAAATCGGATACGGGCGATGTACGAGAATGATCCATTTTATAACCCACCTTACTCACAAACCAGCTTCTACGATCTTGGCGGCAGAACCATTGAAGATGTATTGAAATCGGGATTGAAATCGGGATTGAAATCGGGAGGCAAAACGCGACGCAACCGTCGTCGTGGCCGTGGCCGTCGTTCATTGAAGCATTATAGCAAACGGCGTTAAAAACATTATGCACATTCAAATGATTTGCATAATGGCATGCAAGATGAAGGCAAATTATAATATTACAATATTTCAACACATGTCATTCAATATGAGACGCAACACAAAAAAGGGTGGAATCCTGTTCAAGTCAATGCGACATGGGAAAACGCGTCGGGTTCAACGTGGCGGTGCACCTGTTATGGAGAACGGAAAACAGATTGGCGAATATGATACAACCGGAAAGGGCAGCGCAGAATACGAAGCAGGCAGATATGATGGTCATTTTCGAGATGGCGTGCCACATGGACAAGGAACGTTGACATATAAGGATGGAAGTGTTTATGAAGGTGAATGGCCATTGAATGGAAGAGGCAAAATGACATACTCTGATGGAGATGTTTACGACGGCGAATGGCGTAATAATGACATGAATGGACGCGGCAAAATGATGTATAAAGATGTAGGCGTTTACGAAGGCGACTGGTTAAATGGCTTAAGGAATGGACAAGGAACAATTAAATATTACGATGGAAGCTTTTACGAAGGCCTATGGCAGAATGATGAAAGGAATGGTTTCGGAAAAATGACATACGCAGATACACGCGTTTACGTAGGCAACTGGCGGAATAATCAAAGGAATGGACATGGTAAACTGACATACGCAGATGGACGCGTGTACGAAGGCAATTGGCATGATAATTCAATGAATGGACAAGGAAAACTGACATACGAGGATGGAAGCACGTATGTGGGAGGATGGTTGGATAATAAAAGGAATGGAGAAGGAACCCTGATTGACGTAGATGGATTCACTTATGTTGGTGAATGGCAAAATGATGACCGTCATGGGCAAGGCACAATCACATATCGCGACGGACGTGAGTACAAAGGCGGATGGCAGAATGATGGCCGTCATGGACGCGGCATTATGAGATACAAAAATGGATCCGTTTACGAAGGCGAATGGCAGAATGATAAAAGGAATGGGCGGGGTGTCATGAGAGATGCATCGGGCAGAATCATGTATGAAGGCGAATGGCAGAATGATGAAATGCATGGACGTGGAAAATACACATTTGCAAACGGAGATGTGTATGTGGGGGAACTACGTAATAACGAATTAGCTGGACATGGCATTATGAGATACATAAATGGATCCGTTTACGAAGGTGAATGGCAGCATGATAAAAGGAATGGACGGCGGGGTGTTATGACATATGTCGATGGAGCCACTTATGATGGTGAATGGCAGAATGATGAAATACATGGACGTGGAAAATACACATTTGCAAACGGAGATGTGTATGAGGGGGAACTACGTAATAGCGAATTCACTGGGCAAGGTGCAATGACATATGCTAATGGAGACGTATATGTAGGCCTATGGGCCCAAGACAAAAAAAATGGGCGCGGTACAATGACATATGCCAATGGAGACGTGTATGAAGGTAATTGGCTAAATAATAACATGCATGATGTAAATGGAAGATATACAAAACATGCTGATGGAAATGTGCAAGTGGGCAATTGGATAAATCATGACATGCATGGAGTAGGTCTGTACGAAGGGGAATTGAACGAAGATGGTTTGGCAAATGGACGTGGCAAATGTACATTTATTAATGAGGACGTGTATGAAGGTTCGTGGGATGCTAATTTTATGCATGGACAAGGCAGATTGACATACCAAAATGGAGACGTATATGAAGGTCCATGGTATCGTGATAATCGGCATGGAGCAGACGGCAACATGAGATATGCATCAGATAGGTGCGTTTATGAAGGCGAATGGTGGAATGATAATATGCACGGAGACGGCGCCATGACAAGGGACGATGGTTCAACAATATATGAAGGTTTATGGAGGGATAATCGTGAACATCCACTGTTTAACCCCAATACGGGTGCATTGGCAGACAATGCGGAATACAATGCCACACTTGCAAGACCTCCCAAGATTTTTCCCATTAGTGATAATATGTTGTACCAGTCTGACACATACAAATACAAATACCATGATATGATGGAACTGCAAGATAGAATTGTGTTGGAAGCATTGGATGAAGACCCTGATGCGATTGCCTTGAAAGTGAATAGAACTTACTATGTCGTGTCAATTCGTAGGATTGAAAGTATCGCAAACAACAAAAATTTCATTCAATACGAATGTCCCGTTCTAGTGGACCTAGACGTCAACCAACGCGATCTGGAACGAGTGATCAAAGCTGAACCATATTTATCCATAAATGGCATGGGTGTTCAACTTGGAGGCGTGGTGCCTTTGTTTGACATTTGGAGTGCTATTAAATCGGGTCATAGATCATTTGAACTCGTTGGCACGAGACGTGTATTACTAAGCACTGCATCGCATAACACAATGTTCAAGTATGGGAATTTGGTCTCATCAAATCATTGCCAAAGTGGTATACCTGCCACAGTGTATGAATTGCAGACATTGCGAATAGCCATCAATCCTAGGATTAAACCAAATAGGCATGCGAAACGATTCAGGATAAAAAAGAATGGAACAAAGAAACTGAATCGTATAATAAATTTTATGCGTGGTGTCCGAAAGCAGTCCCATGTCCGAACGCAGTCGTCCCGTGGGCGGTAGTATTATTTGGAATTTCTCTCGATGTTCAGATTGGGATTTGTGGAAAGTGTTTGGGATTGCATCATGAGGATGGCCGCGAGTTGGCACATGGTTGTCTTGTTGGGTTTTTTTGTTGCGTGATTCGAGAGATAATGCGTATATTCTATAATATTCATTCAATATTATAAAAATATGGATACTTCACAAAAGTATATTTGCGATTGACTCATGCAAACATGAATGACGTGTCGCCCGTGATTTCGCGCAACATGTGGTCAATGTATGCGCGTTGAACGGCATCGGCTTCGTAGTAGTTCCAATACGCGTCTGGAAGGTTCAAATCTAGATGGGGCTTATTACATGTATTTGATTCATTTTGTTCAATTTTTTTATGAATTTCTCTCGAATGATGAATTCAAGTTTGTGAAAAGTGTGGGTTAGTGATGCAACATGTATGCGTTTTGCAAACATGTTGGACATTTTAGGGTTTTTGATTCATAAGGTTGAGAGATATTGGATTTATTTCATATTCGATGAATTATTGTTTGAATTTCTCTCGTTTGATTGATTTAAGATTGTGAAAAGTGTGAGAAGGATGTGTGCAGACATGAAGATGATGCGCCCTGCGTGCGCATGTGCCGCCTTCGGCGGCAGGGCGACCTTTTTGATGCATTTATTTAAATTTTAATTAAAAATTGAAATGAAATGCAAAATATGGATGATATTGCATGAAAATGCCACGAAAGATGTGCGATGAATCAGGATGCACGAAAGGTGCTGTAGGGAACACCAATAAATGTATTAAACATGGAGGCGGCAAACGTTGCACTGAGCCTGGATGCCCGAAGAGTGCCGCAAGTCCAACAGATAAATGTGTTAAACATGGAGGCGGCAAACGATGCAATGAGGCTGGATGCACAAATGGTGCCCAAGGCAACACAGATAAATGCAAAGCACATGGTGGTGGTGGAAAACTATGCAACGAACCAGGATGTACTACTGTGGCCCACTCTCGTGGCAAATGCTTTGCGCATGGTGGTGGCAAACGTTGCACTGAGCCTGGATGCAAGAAGAATGCCGCAAGTCCAACAGATAAATGCAAAGCGCACGGCGGTGGAGCACGATGCACTGAGCCTGGATGCAAGAAGAGTGCCATAATTCCAACAGATAAATGCTTTGCACATGGCGGTGGAGCACGATGCACTGAGCCTGGATGCACGAAGAGTGCCATAGGCAACACAGATAAATGCGTAGCGCACGGAGGCGGCAAACGATGCACTGAACCAGGATGCCCGAAGAGTGCCCAAAGTCCAACAGATAAATGCTTTGCGCATGGTGGCGGCAAACGATGCACTGAGCCTGGATGCCCGAAGAGTGCCCAAGGAAAAACAGATAAATGCGCAGCGCACGGAGGCGGCAAACGATGTCCAAATTGCATCACTTGGCCAGATTCGCGATGTGGGTCAATCGTATATGATGGATATTGTGCAACCTGTTTCAAGCAATTGTTTCCCACCGATGAACGAAGCAAGGTCATTTACATACACACAAAGGAAATCCGGGTTCGCAATGCAATCAATGATGCATTTGAAGGATTCATTCATGATAAACCATTATACACAGGACAATGCAATTGCACTCATCGTCGACGCATTGACCATCGCAAACTGATTGGTGCAACGCTTTTATGCATTGAGACCGATGAGTTTGGGCATTCGGGTTATGACCCCAAGGATGAGGAATTGCGATATGATGACCTCTATATGATACACAGTGGAAAATGGATATTCATACGATTCAACCCAGACGGGAAGGGTGTAGACATGGTGGATAAATTGGCTCGTCTCATGCAGGAAATTCAAATACAGATTGAACGAATCGAAAATGATGAAAACAATGAACTGTTGGAAATCATTAAACTATATTATTAAATCGAGAGCATGTATGCTGTGGCCATTTTCGGGCGAATGGGGTGCACCTAGCGCCGTCTTACGGCGGCCCTAGGGCGCTCAGGGCGTGGGATTTTTTTAATTATTTGAGACCATATATGCAGTGGTCCTGTTGGACTGGTCCAGTGGGACCGAGACCATACGGGATGAGACCATAATAGGTCTCAGGACTTGGGGCAGGTCGGAGGGCAT